>ENA-ORTG01001596-ORTG01001596.1-human-gut-metagenome-genome-assembly--contig:-NODE-1596-length-20115-cov-2.987039_pt1 | contig 20115 bp, 19 predicted proteins | sample MGYA00241906_ERZ509176 | MGnify/ENA primary metagenome ERZ509176 (study PRJEB26280, sample SAMEA2338811) | human gut metagenome | biome: human gut; feature: human-associated habitat; material: faeces...
AACCAAATCAGCCAGCTTTTTCGTTGAAACCCGCCCGCACGTAACCGGAACACCATAATAGCGTACTTTATCTTCCGCTCCCGTCTTGTCCAGTTTTTGCCGGACTACATAGTAATGTGCCATAAATAACAGTATTTTTAATATTAAACAACCAGATATTCTTCTTAAGACGCCCATTTTAACACTTTTGACACCCCCATCTGAACGGTATCAACACCCGGGTCTCACCCCTTCCGACACCCGGATGACGGGCTTCTTTTCTTATTACAAATATACAAATAAAACATCTATAATGCAAATGTTTACAGCACTTTATTCAACTATATCTACACTTATTTTTCCCCAGCATGAAGACAGAAGCATGTGATATACGACATGATAGTATGATAGTATGAAATGATAGTTGAAAATAGATACTATCATATTTTTATAAACTAATATACAGACATTTATAAGAAAATATGATAGTATGATAGTTGGATTTAAAAAAAATCATATGTATATAATAGGTGGATGTTTACAGCAGCTTATTTATATTGCTTGCAGGAGGAAGACTTACATGGATGGCAACCCTAAATAACACATCGTCCCGTTTCCATGTTTGACATTACAGCTATCAAACACAAGAAACAGGACGATTTTGCATATCTAAGTTCTTTTCCGATTGACCGGACTTACATAAAAATTTCGACAAACGTGCCATTCCGACATAGTACACAACTACATCATCGAGCTAAAAGCACCTTATTTTTTGCAACCGTCGCCTGAAACTCTTTCAGGTAGAACGGTTCGAAATAGGCGGTGTCTTCAAACTTGCCGGCGGCAAAAGCTTGTTCCGAGAGCGGAATCATGTTTACGGCAAGAGGATGGATGTCCTCGATAAAGATGGCATTCGGAGAAGTGATGACCGATTTGCATTTGGAAGCACCGTTGCCAAAGAAACAAACTTTCCCTTTTTCCAGATAAGAAGCATACGTACCGACTTCCACAATATCGGCCTTCGTCTCGCGGACAGGCTTTAAGGAAGCATCGTAGATAGCGGCATAAACCTCCATACGCCGGGCATCCAACATAGCACAATAAAGGCAATCATCAGTAATAGAGACGATTTGCGAATCACCCTTACTGTTGACAGTAGCAGCCATGATGTCCAACGTATGAATGCCGATCAGAGGAATACCGAAACCAAAGCAAAGACCTTTAGCGACAGACACTCCGATACGGAGTCCGGTATAAGAACCAGGACCGCTACTGACCGCTACGGCATCCAAGGCTTTCTTCCCCTTCTTTTTCAATACGGAAAGAGCTTCTTCAACAAATACGCCTAATAGGGCTGCATGCGAAGGGCCGTCGAACGAAGCCTTCGCAAAAAGGACTTCACCATCCATAGACAACGCTACAGAGCATACAGAAGTCGATGTTTCGATATTTAATATACAAGACATTTTAATTGACAATTGACAATTGACAATTGACAATTAGAATATGTGTCAAAAGCCAATCGGTTGATAATGGATGCAAAAGTATAAAACATAACTGTAATCTCATGATCAAAACCGATTTTATTAAGGCTGACACGGATGGTTTCGGCTTTTTCCCAATTATATTGTCAATCGTCAATTGTCAATTATCAATTGATTAGCTATCTTTGCACAAATTTTTAGAACAATGATACAATCAATGACTGGATTCGGTAAGGTTACAGCCGAACTTCCTTCTAAAAAAGTAACCGTAGAAATAAAAGCTCTGAACAGCAAGCAACTGGATTTGTCGACCCGCATTCCTTCCATCTACAAAGAAAAAGAAATGCAAATACGCAGTTTGTTACTCCAGTCGCTTGAACGTGGAAAAGTCGAATTTAATATATTTGTCGAATATATCGGTAAAGACACGCCCACACAGATCAACTTGGCTGCGGTAGAAAACTATTACAATCAAATCAAAGATATTGCCGACCGCCTGAACATCGGACTTCCCGCCGACTGGTTCCAGACCCTGCTCCGCATGCCGGACGTGATCAAGACAGAGGCCCAGGAAGTAAACGAAGAGGAATGGAATGTGGTTGAGAAAGCGATCAAAGAGGCCATAGGGCACCTTTGCGATTTCCGTATTCAGGAAGGCGCCATGTTACAAAAGTTGTTCGAACAGAAAATTGCCAATATCTCCCGCCTGCTTTCAGAAGTAGAACAGTATGAAAAGGAGCGGAACGAAAAAATCAAAGCCCGTATCATGGACAATCTCGAAAAGATTGCCGGACAGGACTACGACAAGAACCGGTTCGAACAGGAGATGATCTATTATATCGAAAAACTGGACGTAAACGAGGAAAAGAACCGCCTGGACAACCACCTGAAATATTACATCAGCACGATGGAGAGCGGACACGGACAAGGTAAGAAACTCGGTTTCATCGCCCAGGAAATGGGACGTGAAATCAACACCCTTGGTTCGAAAAGCAACCATGCCGAGATGCAAAAACTTGTCGTCCAGATGAAAGACGAACTGGAACAAATCAAAGAACAAGTATTAAACGTATTATAAAAACGATATATGGCTGGCAAACTGATCATATTCTCCGCGCCGTCCGGTTCGGGCAAATCCACTATCATCAATTTCCTGCTGAAGCAGAATCTGAACCTGCATTTTTCCATCTCGGCTACCAGCCGGGCCCCACGTGGTACGGAAAAGGACGGAGTGGAATATTATTTCCTTACACCGGATGAATTCCGTGCCCGTATAGCAGCAGGAGATTTCCTGGAATACGAAGAGGTCTATACCGACAAATATTACGGCACACTGAAAAGCGAGGTGGAACGAAGGCTGATGAGTGGCGATAACGTCATATTCGATGTCGATGTCGTAGGAGGTTGCAACATCAAGAAGTTTTATGGCGACCGTGCTCTTTCGGTCTTTATCCAGCCCCCTTCGATCGAAGATTTGCGGAGTCGTCTGGAAGGACGCGGTACGGATGCTCCGGAAGTAATCGAAAGCCGCATTGCCAAAGCCGAATTTGAACTGGGTTTTGCCGACAAATTTGACGTAATCGTGGTGAACGACAAGTTGGAAGTCGCAGAAAAAGAAGCACTAAAAGTGATAAAAGAGTTCCTTAAAAAAGCATGAACGGCAAGAAGTTATCCAAGAAATGGCTATATACATTCATTGGTATAGCATTTGTCGCTCTTGCCACTTGTACAGCCGCCCTATATTATAAGGAGTATATCATAGCGACCGGTACCGGATTGGTATTCGGTGCACAAGTCATAAATATCATCAAGTGGAAACGGGACTGAAAGAAAATACGGCCAGCAAACGTAAAACCGGCATTTATTCCGGTTCATTCAATCCGGTTCATATCGGCCATCTGGCATTAGCCAACTGGTTGTGTGAATTTACGGAGCTGGACGAGCTATGGTTTCTGATCACCCCCCATAACCCGCTAAAAGAGAAGGAAGAACTGATGGATGACCGGCTTCGCTATGAACTGGTTAAAAAATCCATCGCTGGTTACCCTAAGTTCCACGCCAGTGACTTCGAGTTTTCCCTTCCTCAACCCACTTATACCATCAACACACTCCGGACATTGGAAGCAAGTTATCCGGACCGTGAATTCTATTTCATCATGGGTGCGGACAATTGGAAATATATTACCCGGTGGGTAGAATACGAAGCCATCATTTCCAATTATCCGATCTTCATCTATCCGCGTAAAGGATTCGATGTTGAAATTCCGGCACAATATCCTCACATAAAAAAAGTAGACGCCCCTTTGGTCGAAATATCCTCAACCTTTATACGCGAAGCTTTCAAGACCGGAAAAGATGTCCGCTTCTTCCTGCCCGAAGCCATACGTAATCTGCCTTTTCCATTACAAAACAATACCTTTTAAGAACATAAAGCGTAAAGTCGCATACGTTTTTAGGCAATAAGTAAGAAAAGTTTTGTATTTTTGCGCCGTATTATACAAAATAATAGCGTAATGAATCTATTAGAACTGAGTGAACAGGAAATCATAAGACGTAACAGCATGGAGCAGTTACGCCAGATGGGGATAGAACCTTATCCCGCAGCTGAGTATGTAACGAATGCATTTTCCAAAGAGATAAAAGAGAATTTTAAAGACGATGCAGAGCCCCGCCCTGTAAGTATTGCCGGTCGCATCATGAGCCGCCGCATCATGGGAAAGGCTTCCTTCATGGAATTGCAGGATTCAGAAGGCAGAATACAGGTTTATATCTCTCGTGACGACATTTGCCCGGAAGAAAATAAAGATCTGTATAACATTGTTTTCAAGAAATTGCTCGATATCGGCGACTTTGTCGGAATCAAAGGTTTCGTATTCCGTACACAGATGGGCGAAATTTCCGTCCATGCACAAGAGATAACGGTATTATCCAAATCACTCAAGCCGCTACCGGTCGTCAAATACAAAGACGGTGTAGCATACGATGGATTCAACGATCCGGAATTGCGTTATCGCCAACGCTATGTCGACCTGGTGGTCAATGATGGTGTAAAGGATATTTTCATGAAACGTGCGGCAGTTATCAAGACCATGCGTACCGCCCTGGACGAAGCTGGATATACGGAAGTGGAAACTCCGATCCTGCAATCCATCCCCGGAGGGGCAAGCGCACGTCCGTTCATTACGCACCATAACTCGCTGGATATCGACCTCTATCTGCGTATTGCTACCGAACTGTATCTGAAACGATTGATCGTCGGAGGTTTCGAAGGTGTCTACGAAATCGGTAAAAACTTCCGTAACGAAGGTATGGATCGCACCCACAATCCGGAATTTACCTGTATGGAACTTTATGTCCAATATAAGGACTACAACTGGATGATGAGCTTCACCGAACAGCTATTGGAACGTATCTGTATCGCCGTCAACGGTACATGTGAAAGTGTAGTCGACGGCAAGACCATCAACTTTAAAGCTCCTTACCGCCGTCTGCCGATTCTGGATGCCATCAAGGAAAAGACAGGTTACGACCTGAATGGCAAGAGCGAAGACGAGATACGCACGATTTGCAAGGATTTGAACCTTGAAATCGATGAAACAATGGGTAAAGGCAAGCTGATCGATGAAATCTTCGGTGAATTCTGCGAAGGCACGTTTATCCAGCCGACTTTCATTATCGACTACCCGGTCGAGATGAGTCCGCTAACCAAGATGCACCGGAGCAAACCTGGATTGACCGAACGTTTCGAATTGATGATCAACGGTAAAGAAGTGGCAAATGCCTATAGTGAGCTGAACGATCCGATCGATCAGGAAGAGCGCTTCAAAGAGCAATTGCGCCTGAGCGAAAAAGGGGATGACGAAGCGATGTTCATTGACCAGGACTTTTTGCGTGCACTGCAATTCGGTATGCCTCCGACGTCTGGTATCGGTATCGGCATCGACCGTCTGGTGATGTTGATGACTGGCCAAACGACTATTCAAGAAGTGTTGCTCTTCCCGCAGATGCGCCCGGAAAAGACAGTTAAGAAAGACACCGCAGACAAATATGTCGCACTGGGTATCGATGAAGCATGGGTTCCTGCTTTACATAAAGCCGGATATCTCACAACCGACACGTTGGTAGATGCTAATCCCAACAAGCTGAGACAGGAACTCTGCGAAATGAATAAGAAATACAAACTGGAATTGCAAAACCCCACTGCCGAAGAAGTAGAGGCATGGATTGCAGGCGCAGCCAAATAAGAGTAATACTATGAAGTTGCCCGGAAAAATTGCAATAATGGGAGGTGGTAGTTGGGCTACCGCCTTGGCCAAGATTGTACTTTCTACACAAGATAGTATTAACTGGTATATGCGTCGGCCAGACCAAGTAGAAGAGTTTCTGTTGTTGGGACATAACCCCAGCTATCTTTCCGCCGTCAAATTTGATACTGACAAAATCAAATTCTACACGGATATCAACAAAGTAATCAAAGATTCGGACACTTTGATTTTCGCCACTCCTTCTCCTTTTTTGAAACAACATTTGATGAAGGTGACGACCTCCATGCAAGACAAATTCATCATTTCGGCCATCAAAGGAATCGTTCCGGACGAAAACATGCTCGTAGCCGATTATTTTGCCGAATACTACAATGTCCCGATTGACAATATCGCTGTCATCGGCGGTCCGTGCCATGCCGAAGAGATCGCTCTCGAACGGTTGTCCTATATCACGCTGGCTTGCCCTAATATCGAGAATGCAAGAGCTTTCTCCTCCGTATTTAAGAACCAGTATCTGAACAACTCCTGTTGCAAGGATGTTACAGGTATTGAATATGCTTCCGTATTGAAAAACGTATATGCTATCGTCGCAGGTATCTGCCACGGTATGAAGTACGGAGATAATTTTCTGGCAGTTTTCATCTGCAACGCGATCGAAGAGATGCGTAACTTCCTCAACGCCGTACATGGCCTGGAACGGGATGTGACAGATTCGGTATATCTCGGTGATCTTCTGGTAACCGCATATTCCCGCTTCAGCCGGAACCGTACGTTCGGGACCATGATCGGGAAAGGTTATTCCGTCAAAATAGCCCAGCTCGAAATGGAGATGATCGCCGAAGGATATTACGGGACAAAATGTATTCGGGAGATAAACGAAAAATATAAAGTAAACATGCCGATCTTGGATACTTTATATAGTATTCTATACGAAAAGAAATCGCCGACTACCGCGATACGGCAGTTGACTGAAACATTTAAATAATAATGTAAATATGAAGAACATCAGTCTTAACATTGACAAAGCGCTGGGTACTGTGACGAAAGAACAGGTGTATGCTCAGGCTGCAAAGGCCCACGAATGTAATGTCACTTTACAAAATGGTAATGGTGCAGGTAACGACTTTTTAGGTTGGTTGCACCTCCCCTCTTCTATTACAGATGCTGAACTGACAGACATCGAAAATACAGCTAACGTACTTCGTTCTAAATGTGAAGTTGTTGTCGCCATCGGTATCGGCGGTAGCTATTTAGGAACAAAAGCAGTGGTAGAAGCATTAAACAATAGCTTCGACTGGTTACATACGAACCGTAAAAATCCGGTTTTAGTATATGCCGGACACAATATCGGCGAAGATTACTTGTATGAACTTTGCGAAATCCTGAAAGGCAAACAGTTCGGTCTGATCAATATCTCCAAATCCGGTACGACTACCGAACCGGCCTTAGCTTTCCGCATGCTGAAAAAGCAACTGGAAGACGCAGTCGGCAAAGAAGAAGCCAAACACCGTATCGTCGCCATCACGGACGCCAAAAGAGGCGCTCTCCGCACGCTGGCTGACCAGGAAGGCTATAAGACATTCATTATTCCCGACAACGTCGGCGGTCGTTTCTCCGTACTGACTCCAGTTGGTTTGTTACCTATTGCCGTTGCCGGTATCAGCATCCGCGATTTGGTTGCCGGAGCTATTTCGATGGAAAAAGCAACAGACGTAAGCGTTCCTTTTGCTGAAAATATGGCAGAAATCTATGCTGCTACCCGTAACGAATTATATAAGAGCGGCAAGAAGGTTGAAATCCTCGCCAACTTCCATCCGAAACTCCACTACATCGCCGAATGGTGGAAACAGTTGTACGGTGAAAGCGAAGGCAAGGACGGTAAGGGTATTTTCCCTGCTTCCGTCGATCTGACAACCGATCTGCACTCTATGGGCCAGTGGATTCAGGATGGTGAACGCACGATCTTCGAAACTGTTATTTCTGTTGAAGAGCCGAACCACAAAGTAGTCGTCCCAACCGACGAAGCAAATCTGGACGGTTTGAACTTCCTCGCCGGCAAACGTGTGGACGAAGTGAACAAGATGGCAGAATTAGGTACTCAATTGGCTCACGTGGACGGCGGTGTTCCTAACTTGAAGATCACAATGCCGGAAGTAAGCCCTTACTACATCGGCCAGCTATTCTACTTCTTTGAAAGAGCCTGCGGCATCAGCGGTTACATGTTGGGAGTAAATCCGTTCGACCAGCCAGGTGTAGAAGCCTATAAAAAGAACATGTTTGCCCTGCTGAACAAACCGGGTTACGAAAAGGAAAGCGAAGCGATCCGCGCACGGTTGTAGCCAACAATCACATAATATAAAAATTTTTCAGGCACGACTCTCCTTCAAAAGGATCGTGCCTGAAAAATATCTATTAGCAAGCAATTAAAAATGATTCAAGAAGCAATCGCCCAATATCTGCAAAAACAGCGACAAGTTTTATTTTCTCCCAAGGCCGTACTTTTCGATATGGATGGTGTCCTTTACGATTCCATGCGTTTTCATGCCCGTGCCTGGTACGAAACGGCTACCCACCACCAGTTGATCTCCACCCCGGAACTATTCTACCTGTATGAAGGCCGGACGGGTGAAAGCACGATCAACGAATTGTATCAAAAGACTTTCCTACGAGATGCGACTGATGAGGAAAAGAAATCCATCTATGAAGAAAAAGCTATCTTGTTCAATCAATATAACGATGGAAAGGCAATGCAAGGAGCGGCCGAAGTACTGAAAAAAGTAAAAGCCTCCGGCTTGCAAACACTTGTCGTAACCGGTTCCGGACAACACAGCTTAATCAACAAGCTGGAACATACCTACCCAGGCTATTTCAAACGGGAAAAGATGGTGACGGCCTTTGACGTGAAGTTAGGCAAACCTCATCCCGAACCTTATCTGATGGGATTGGAAAAGGCAGGAGTCAAACCCTATGAAGCTCTTGTCGTAGAGAATGCCCCGATGGGCATACAAGCGGGAGTAGCTGCAGGGATCTTCACGATAGCAGTCAATACTGGTCCTTTGGACGACCGAATTTTACTCGATGCTGGCGCCGATCTACTTTATCCGGACATGACGGCTTTGGCGAAGGATTGGGACAACCTTATGAATGCAATCAAGATCTCTTAAATAAATTAGGCACGGATTACAATTGATGTAACCTGTGCCTAAAAAACTTATACAAAAACGTCTTACTTCACATAATCCGCCTTGTTCAGATAATCATAGCTCTGCTGGACGCTGGCAACCGGATCATTTTGGGTATACTGTTCGACTTCAACATACCAATCTTTGATATTATTTGCGTACATCTGGTCAAAAATAGGTTTGAAGTTCATCTTACCACTGGCGCCGATTTCCTTTTCGTCTTTGATATGGACAGCCTTGAACTGGCTCCGACGGTTCTTCAGGTAAGCAACCGGATCACCACCGCCTTCCTGTACCCAATACACATCCATTTCAAAAAATACATGATTCGGACTTACATTATCTAACAAGAAGTCGTAGATCAATTGATCTTCGATTTTACGGAATTCAAAAGCATGGTTATGGTAACCGAATGCGATGCTGGCAGCTGCCGTCTTGTAGCCAACGGTATTGAAATAGTCGCAATACATCTTCAAATCGTCCAAAGTCGTCTGGTCGGTAACCGGCATCCACGGCTGAACCATGTATTTGACACCTAATTCATTGTGGGCATCGATAGCCTGATCCCACCAACTCATCACTTCAGCTTCTTTTTCCTTTGTGAAAGCTTGTCCTAAGTGAGCGCTCGTACATTTCATGCCCAAATCATTCACCATCTTCTTGAACTCAGCAGGAGCCAAACCATAGATCTTGCCATTGTCATAGCTAGCTGTTTCAAGATTCTTATAGCCCATTTTCGAAGCCGTTTCCAATACCTTCTGGATTCCTTCTTCTTTTACAAGGTCTCTTAAAGAATATAGCTGAAGCCCGATATACTTGGAGGACTCGGAAGCTGAGGCTTTACCGGCACAAGAAGTTAGCAACTGAGGCATCACCATCCCCCCTGCGAGCATTAACGAAGCCCGCTTTAAAAACTCACGTCTGTTCTGCATAGTACTAAAAAATTAAGTTTGCTTTGAGAATTTCTACAAAAGTAAAACTATATTCGGTGGATTCTAACATAATAACGTTAAAATCATCAAAACGGAGTCATAAAACCTTCTTATCTTCTTTTACCAACCTCTTAAGAGGACGACAAGAGAAGCCACAAGAGGAATACCATTAAAAAGTCTGCTTCATCTTCATATACCTATGCTGCTTTATAATCATTTTCCGGCTACGGATAATTTGAAAACGATATATCACGAGGGCCAGTACAAAATAGGCACCTGCCTGAATCCATAACGTATGATATTCATGTACCACCTCATTCAATGCCGCCCCACATGTATTGATACGGATGAATCCCTGAATCCCCGGTGTCGAAGGAAACAGATATCCTATAGCCTGCCAGAACGGAGGAATCGCTTCTTTCGGCCAGGAGACTCCGGATATGAATAACAAGATCACAGATGTAAAGACAAACACTAGCATAGGCGCCTCTCGGGTAGTCATAAAACCGGACAATGTCATGGCAAAGAAGATCGAAGCAAACAGATACGGCAGGATGAACAGCAAGATCGTAACCGGATCACCCACTTGAGGCAGGGAGAAGAGTTTCGGCACGACGGCTAATACCCAGATGCAGACAACTACATAAATCAAGATATAGGTCAGAGACTTGCCTAACACGATGCGCAACGTCCCGTTGAAATGCCGGCTAATCGGAACAAGGCTGTGGAAGCGGTTCTTTTCACGTGCTGTCCCCCCTAACATACCGATCCCTAAAACCAGTGTTTGCTGGATAACTAAAATAAGGATAGCCGGAACTAAAAAACTGGCAAAGCCGCTCTGCGTATTGAAGAGGGTCACGGATTCATAAGGAATCGGATTGACCGTTATTTCCTCCTGCTTTGCCGATGCACCCGGAGCATTATACATCCGTATTTCTTTCCCTAAGTCGAGTGATACTTCCGTTGCCGCCAGCAAAAACGCTTTATAAAACAGCAGGCTGCTCATATCGCAATACAAGGGAACCGTCGTCTGCTTGCCCGTATGCAAATTCTTACTGAACTCGGTCGGGAAATAAAGGATTCCATAGGCTTCTTTCCTGTCCAGCATCCGCTTGGCCTCCTCCATATCCGTCGAGACGGCGACTACCCTGACATCGGGCGTAGCATTCACACGACGGGTAAACTCGCGACTTAGATAGGAATCGGACTGGTCCACAACCACCATCTTCGCCTCGCGTACCACTTCATTATTATAAATAAAGGAATAAAGCAACGGATAGGCAAAAGGCACCAGGAAAAAGAAGATCAGCACGCCCTCGTCTTTGAAGACATTTTTCAATTCATCCTTCCAAATGTAAAAGATGTCCAAGATCCCTTCCTTGATCATATCTCGTAAACGATATTCTCTTTTCATTACTTTCTGTTTTACGGAATATATTTAAAGTACAACAATGCGTTCTTCAAGTTTTTTCCAATCAGGAAAGGCAAAACGAGAAAACCCATAAGCCAGGCATATTCAGCCCAGCTATAAAAGAAAGGCCTTCCGTTCAAAGCCTGGTCAACATAGATCAGAAAATAGTGCCGGAGAGGGAACAGGCTGGAGAGTGCCTGCAAAGTAGGGTCCATCCCCAATACCGGAAAAGAAAATCCGACGATAGAAAAAGCGATCATCCCGAATAGGCAAGCAAAGCTCAACCCTAAACGAAAAGTCGGCAACACCCCTATCATGAAAATCCCGACCGCCTGCGAAGCAATCACCAGCAGAAATAGAGCCGACAGCATCGGTAACCAGCCACTATTCAACGGGAACGAATTAAATCCATACAAGGCCACCGCATACAGGAATGCCACAATCGTAAAAATCACCGTATGAGGGAATATCTTCCCTATGAGGCTCACCGTAAGCGAATTTCCACCCATCTGCAACCATTCGCGGGCCGTCGAGTATTTAATCTCGGAACCGATGCTCAATACCGTCACCAAAAAAATCATCAATTGCAAAACACCAGGCAAAAGTGTGTTATTCAGATAGACCGAATAGTTAAGCCAAGGATTCCCGATCGCGTGTGTGTCGATCACGATCGGCTGGAGCTGCGCCATGATCTGGGTTTCAGTATAGCCATGCGCCAGCCCCGTCTGAAGCCCGACCGAAGCACCTGCTAAGACAGACATGGTTTTCATATCCCGAAACAACAGAGATGCAGCAATAAGATAAGTACCGTTCGTATAGAACGACAGCTTAGGCTGCCGACCTGCTGTCGCATCCACACCAAAGTCCTTCGGAATATAAAAAATGCCATAAATTTTCCCTTCCTGCATAGCCTGGCGAGCTTCCTCGAACGAGACGGTTGTCAGCATCACCTCCGTCTGCTCGAATGCATCCAACTGGCGGGCTAAGTTACGGGAGTTGGAAGAGCCGTCCAGATCTACTACCGCAACAGGCATATCGGTAGGCAAACCCTCCTTCATCAACGAAAGAAAAAAGACCACACAGATAGTGGGAGCCACCAACATACAAAAGAAGTAGACCGGGTCTTTACAAATCCTGAATATCTCACGCTTTGCAATTGACAATTTTGGGGTACTATTTAATTTTTCATTATCCATTTAACCTTGTTCTTTAATTGTCAATTATCAATTGTCAATTTCTTAATGACCGACATTCCAGGACGTAAGTCGGCCACCTTTTCCATTGGACGGGCACGCACCTCGAATGTCTTGGAGTCAAACTGTCCGTTCGTTTTTGTCGCTTTCCAGGCGGCATAAGTTCCCATATCCTTCATATAATAAACTTTCAGTTTGACCGGCCGGTTATCCAACGCCGGGATAAAAGCGTCTAATTCGGTACCGATCTTGATGTTTTTCAGATGATCTTCACGAATACTGAAGGTCACCCACATATCGTTAAGGTCGGTGATATTCATAATCGGAGCACCCGTACCGACCAACTCGCCCACTTCAGGAAAACGTTCGGACACCTCCCCGTCGATCGGTGAGACAAGTGCCGCTTCCTTCAAGTAGGATTCCACTTCGGCAACCGCTCCGGCAGCCTGCCCTACGAGAGCGGCAGCCTTATCTTCCACACGGGCTCCGTCTACAGCCATATCATACTGGGATTTGGCAGCTTTCTCAGTAGCGGCCATTGCCTTGTAACTGGCTTCTGCCTCATCGCGTTTCTGGGCAGACATTACCCCTTTATCGAACAAGTTTTGTACACGCGTATATGATTTCTGGGCAATATCCAATCCTGCCTTCGCCTTCTGCCACATTTCATATGCTCCAGCTATCTCTTGTGCACGGGCACCTTTAATAGCCTTTGCGTTCTGAGCTTCAGCGGCACGACGCACAGCCTCCGCTTGCTGAAGCTTGGCAAGAACTTCGGGCGTATCCAAGAAGACAAGCGTGTCACCCACTTTCACCTTGTCGCCCTCACTGAAACGATATGCTTCGATCCGTCCGGGAACTTTTCCCGAAATACGAACTTGCGTAGCCTCCACTTGCCCCATGATGATATCATCCGGCGGCGTCAGTAAAAAGAAACCGGTTAATGCAACTAATCCGACCACACCTAAGAATGTGATAAATGCCAATAGCATATTATTGATTGAGTATTTTTTATTCTCGTTCATGAGTTTATAATTTGAGATTTATGATTGTATGATTTAGATAGTGTCCTCAAAAGAATCAGGTCCGTGTTCATCCACTTAATCCGCGTTCCTGGTTCTTCCAGAGAGCTCATCCCCCAGCTTTCCCATCGCTTTCGTCAAGTAGACTTCCGTCAATTTCACCTCTATCTGTGCATCTATCAGGCAGGAACGAGCCGATACCCAGGCTGTCTGCGCCTGCATCAGGTTAAGAGCCGGGATTACGCCTTCCTCAAATCCGAGATTGGCATGACGAAGATTCTCTTCCGCATTCTCCATATTGCGGGTGGAGACGATCAGCTTCTTGTTTGCTTCATTGACCTTGTAGACAGATTGATTGACCTGCAATTCCACCTTCTCGCGTGCATCCTGTAACTCCAAAGACTTGATGCGTGTCTCGGCACGAGCCGAATTGCGCTTATAACTGCCCTCCCACCAGCCGGAAAGCGGAACTTTCACCATTACACCGACATTGAACATCCCGGCAAATTCGTTTTTGAAGCCGTTCATGGAATTAGGGTTCGTGACCAAGTAGTTCGCCATAAATGCCACATTCGGCAACATATCCGACAAAACAATCCGCTCCTTCCTCTTATAAATCTTAGTCGCCAAGTCAAGGCTCTTCAACTCGTTACGATTCATAAAGGCCTCATTCACATCAGCCGCCGTAACGGAAGGTTCTGTCAGAAAATTTTCGATATCTTCATCTGCTAAAACAAGCGGGTCTTCTAATGGCAACCCGCATATCTGTGCCAATAACATGCGGGAAAGAGCCAGACCGTTATCGACTTTCGTCTGTGCCATCTCTGCCTCGTTCAGTTTGACTTTGACGGAGAGTCCGTCGGCTTCGGTCGCTACTCCCTCATTGATCATCGCTGTCATATCATGATCGGTCTTACGGAGCAAATCGACATAGGCATCAGCTAACTTCTTCTTATTTACTAATGAAATCACCTGCCAATAGGTTTCATCGGTTTTACAGATGACATCCTGCAGTTGCTGGTCATTCATCGACTCGGCCAATTGCTTGGCATACTTGGCAATCTGGTTGTAATTAATAATCTTGCCTCCCATAAACACAGGCTGCACAAGTGAAACGCTTCCCCCCCAGATATTCTGGATATCGAGGTGTTGCAAGTCGTCCACCCCTTCCATCAACTTTCCAAACACCGGCAATTGGGCGATCGGCCCGAGAGCCCCTCCAATAGAAGTGCCGAGTGCTCCCATATCCAGCAGATTAATATCTTTCTGGTTCCACATATACGCGCCAGTCGCCGAGAGCTGAGGAAAATATTTGGTGAAAGCGGCGTTTTTCTCATAGCCGGCCATTTTAATCTTTTCTCCCGAGATCTTCAACTCTTTGTTGTTCTGAATAGCCAATTCACGACATTCCTCCAGCGTCAACGTACGTCCGGCATTCGCATAACCCGACGAAACAAGTAGTGCAACTAATACGACAAATCTCTTCATCTTTATCTTATTTTATTCAGATTCTTTCCTAAACGGTGCAAAAGTACTGGTTCGCTTTAAATATACAATTGAACTAATTCAATAACTGCTTTCTTATATGTTCACAAGCATATAGTTTCACATGGTTTCATCCTGATGAAACCGTTGTTTCCCACTGATGAAAATATAGTTTCCCGCCAGTGAAAATATAGTTCCATGCCCATGAAACTTGTTCCGCCACTTATTCTGTTCTAGTGAATGAGAGGACTTTCCGCTTCAACTTGCAATACCAGGCATTACTAATTCCCATATAATGGGCGATATACTTATCGGGGACCCGGTTGATCATCCAGACATAGTTTGTGTAGAGAAACTGGATGAACTCTTCCGCCGTGGAAGAGAGGCGAACGGCCAACAGAACATCCAGTTTATAGATGATCGTCAGCATGATATTCTGATAATAAGATGCAAACAAAGGATAACGGAACGAAAGGCTCTCGATATGATCGCGGGAAAAGCAGAGCAACTCGCCGGCTTCAAGCGCCTTAATCTCAAATTCAGAAGGTTGCTTGGTAAAATAGCCAATGGCGGAAAGGAACGGAAACATATTATCAGCCGCAAAACCGGTGACACATTCATTACCGTTCTCGTTTACATATAAATTGATGAAAAGACCTTTGTTGATGAAATAGGCATCCTGACACAACTCACCTGTACGCAACAGATAATCTCCTTTTTTCACGGAGATCAACTTTGCGTTTTTTGCCAGTTCGCCGAGAAAAGCTTCATCACAGACGAGGGCTTCCGGAAGGTCGGCAAGTAGTCGCGCAAAATGGACATCTGTTTCCATTGCTATTTTTCGAGTATGAAACTTTTACGGCCGATCAAATTGCCATCCGCAAATATATCGACCCGATATGTACCCGGAGAAAGAAATTCTTCGATATTCCAGTACATCGTAACCGGCAATTCCTCACCGTCATATTCAACCAGCTTCTTCATGGAGTAATTGATTTCTTTTCCTTCGAAGGTAAATACATCGGCACGGCTCTTCAACAAGATATCGTCGTCCGGCTTCATGATGCGCACAAAGATCGTCTTCTCTCCGACCGGAGCCGTAATGTTCTTGCTGATCCGGAAGTCAACGACAAATTGTTCCATCTTCTTGATCACCTTTGCCTTCTTTCCGCGACCATTGACAGGAGTTACATTGATACCCGTCGCATCCAAACGGCTTGCCAATGTGACACGTTCCGTCAGTTTCTCTTTTTCCTTCTTCAAAGTGGTAGCCGTAGAAGAAGCCTGCTTGTATTTCTTTACCGCCTCATTCTTTTCCACTTTCAATTGTTCGTTAGCACGATTCAGAGAGTCGATCTGAACTACATAGTTACGCATGATCTTACGCAATGTCTGCAATTCCTTCTTTAGACGGGCAATCTCTTTCGTATTTGTCGCCTTTACAGTACGAAGTTCTTCCTGTAAGCGTTGTACTTTAGCTTGCTCGGTAGACAATAGATTCAGTAAGGAGTCGTTACCTATATTAAATTTATATCCTTCATATTGGAGAGACAATTCGTTAAATTCGTCTTCCAATGATTCCTTATCCAAAACATAAGCCTGCTCCAAGTCCTCCATCTGCTGATTCTGGTGGAAAATATAATAAGCAGCACCGGCGATAATCAACAATAACACAACCACAGCCATGATCAGCAGTGACATCTTATTTATTTCTTTTGTCTCTTTCTTTTCAGCATCCATACGGTTACGATTAAAAATGAACACGCAAAGGTATGAAAAATGATTTAAATTTCGAATATTATTCCTACCTTTGTGCCACTCAATTAAATAATAATTTGCATGCACGAGAAACTTATTATTCTTGATTTCGGCTCGCAAACAACTCAATTAATCGGGCGTAGAGTCCGTGAGTTGAATATGTATTGCGAGATTGTCCCCTACAACAAATTCCCCCACGATGCTACAGGTGTAAAAGGCGTAATCCTTTCCGGAAGTCCCTATTCTGTATATGACGCCAATGCGTTCAAAGCTGACTTAAGTGAAATACGTGGTAAATATCCCGTATTGGGAATCTGTTACGGAGCCCAATTCCTGGCTTATACATCCGGCGGAAACGTTGAACCGGCCAACTCCCGCGAATACGGACGTGCCAACCTGTCGTATATCGACAATACAGACGAATTGCTGAAAGGCATCAATGTAGGTTCACAAATCTGGATGTCACACGGAGACACCATCACGGTCCTTCCTGAAAACTTCAAAGTAATCGCCAGCACGGACGATGTAAAAGCAGCTGCCTATCATGTGGAAGGCGAACAAACTTGGGGCGTACAATTCCACCCGGAAGTATTCCACTCGACTGACGGTACTAAATTATTAAACAACTTCCTGAATATTTGCGGATGCGCCAAAGACTGGACACCGGCCTCCTTTATCGAATCGACCGTTGCCGAACTGAAAGAACAATTGGGAGACGACAAAGTAATCTTAGCGCTTTCCGGCGGTGTAGACTCTTCGGTTACGGCTGTTCTGCTACACAAGGCCATTGGCAAAAACCTGACTTGCATCTTCGTCGACCACGGCTTGTTACGCAAGAATGAATTTGAAAACGTGTTGAAAGATTACGAACACTTGGGACTGAACGTGATCGGAGTCGACGCCAAAGAGAAATTCTACAAGGAACTGGCGGGTATCAGCGAACCTGAAAAGAAACGTAAGATCATCGGCAAAGGTTTTATCGATGTGTTTGACGAAGAGGCCCACAAGTTGAAAGATATAAAATGGTTAGGCCAGGGTACTATTTATCCGGACGTAATCGAGTCGCTATCCATTACCGGGACCGTTATCAAGAGCCATCATAATGTAGGCGGTCTGCCTGCCAAAATGAACCTGAAACTGGTCGAACCGCTACGCCTCCTGTTCAAAGACGAAGTACGTCGTGTCGGTATGGAGTTAGGTATGCAACCACATCTGATCAAACGTCATCCGTTCCCCGGTCCCGGTTTAGGTATTCGTATTTTAGGTGATATCACCCCGGAAAAAGTACGAATTTTGCAAGAGGCCGACGATATATATATGTCGCTGATGCGCGAATGGGGCTTGTACGACAAAATCTGGCAGGCCGGAGTGATTCTCCTCCCGATCCAGTCCGTAGGTGTTATGGGGGACGAACGGACCTACGAAAATACGGTTGCTTTGCGTGCTGTAACCTCGACGGATGCCATGACGGCTGACTGGGCGCAACTCCCATACGAATTCCTTGCGAAAGTGTCCAACGAAATCATCAACAAAGTCAAAGGAGTAAACCGCGTTGTCTACGACATCAGCTCAAAACCGCCCGCAACAATCGAGTGGGAGTAAAATTCCATATCCGCATTTCAAGTATACATAATGTAAAACCAATAAAAAATAAAGAATCGTATGAAACAAGATATGATTGTTATCCTGGATTTGGGCAGTCATGAAAACACTGTGCTGGCACGAGCAATCCGCGCGTTGGGTGTCTATAGCGAAATCTATCCGCACGACATTACGGTTGAAGAACTCAAAGCACTTCCGAATGTAAAAGGTATCATCATCAACGGTGGTCCTAACAATGTAATCGACGGGGTCGCTATCGATGTAAATCCGGGAATCTATTCGATCGGAATCCCTGTTATGGCAGCCGGCCACGACAAGGCTCTCTGCGAAGTAAAATTAAATGAATTCTCCAGTGACATGGAGGCTATCAAAGAATCGGTAAAAACATTCGTATTCGACACTTGTAAAGCCGAAGCAAACTGGAACATGACAAATTTCGTCAATGACCAGATCGAACTGGTAAGACGTCAGGTTGGCGACAGAAAAGTATTATTGGCTCTTTCTGGCGGAGTCGACAGTTCCGTTGTTGCCGCATTGCTTCTGAAAGCTATCGGAGACAAGTTGGTTTGTGTACACGTAAATCACGGTCTAATGCGTAAAGGTGAATCGGAAAACGTCGTTGAAGTTTTCAAGAACCAGTTGAATGCAAACCTGATTTATAAAGACGTTACCGATCGTTTCTTAGATAAGCTGGCTGGCGTTGCCGATCCGGAAGATCAGCAGGATCAGCGCGCTCTCCAGCACAGAAAGCTTGCTGTCGCGGGTAAAGGCGAACAGCGCCAGCACCGCCGTAAGCAAGAGACATGCCTTCATCCCGAACTGTTTGCGCTGCATCGCGCAGGTCATACAGACCAGCGAAAGACAGAGAATCAATCCCGTGTTGGCCGTAACCGACCCGACGGCGTTGCCCACGGCGATATCCGCATTGCCCTCCAGCGCCGCAAAGACGGAAACCAGCATCTCCGGCAGAGTGGTTGCAAAGCTCACCACCGTGCAGCCGATGATAAACTTGGGGATTCCGGAGGCTTCCGCCATCCAGGCTGCGGCGTCCACAAAGAAATCGCCGCCCTTGATGATGCAGACCAGCCCCGCCGTAAACAGCACCAGCACCCACAACAAGCTGCTCCCGGTCAAATCCAGACCCATAGAAAAAACCTCTCTTTCTCGCTTCACCGCACAAAAAAAGACTTTTTGCACGATCACCGCAGTTGTGATGTGCTAAAAGTCTCATTACCCATTCAGAAAAACAGGCGCATGACCACCGGCGAATCCCCGGGATATGTTGGTCATGTCTTTGCAACTACTCCCTTTTAACAGAAGTTATCGTAGCATAACACAACTGCCCTGTCAATCCCTCTTCCCCCCTTCCGCAAAGAAACGTTCCATATAACGCAATCTTTGCACTTCTCATATTTGAAATTCTAACAAAATGTTGTATAATTCATTTGTTTTGACTTCATACGCGGAGGGTTGGAAATGGAAAACGAAAAAATGCCAAGAACCGAAAATAAAATGGGCGTCATGCCCGTTGGCAAGCTGCTGATCAGCATGTCGCTGCCCATCATGATCTCGATGCTGGTGCAGGCGCTCTATAACGTTGTGGACTCGATGTTTGTTGCGCAGATCAATGAAAACGCGCTGACGGCGGTTTCGCTCGCTTTCCCGATCCAGAACCTGATGATCGCCGTTGCGACCGGAACCGGCGTCGGTGTCAACGCCGCCCTCTCGAGAAACCTTGGGGAAAAGAACTTTGAACGCGCCAACAAGATCGCGGATCACGCTCTGTTCATTGCTGCATTGAG
>ENA-ORTG01001599-ORTG01001599.1-human-gut-metagenome-genome-assembly--contig:-NODE-1599-length-20056-cov-6.213439_pt1 | contig 20056 bp, 8 predicted proteins | sample MGYA00241906_ERZ509176 | MGnify/ENA primary metagenome ERZ509176 (study PRJEB26280, sample SAMEA2338811) | human gut metagenome | biome: human gut; feature: human-associated habitat; material: faeces...
CTTGGCAGCTCGTTTTCAGTTGTTTTTCTCTGTGTGCCCTTGTCAAGCGATGTTTGCATTGCATCTGAAAACATGGTATTCTGTAATAGTATTTTATAATGGTGGAGGAAGAGCTATGAGATTCAACGATATTTCCGTTATTTCCAACCGCAGGCATATCAGCTTGCTGACAGAGGACATTCTTTATATTCAATTGTCAGGCCGCCAGTCGATCATCCATTTTTCCGATGGCAGAACCTACGAAACCTATGCCACCATCCATGAATTGAAAAGTATGCTTGGCAGCGGCTTTATCCGCGCCGACCGCGCCACGCTGGTATCTATCAAGGGAATCCACGACATTGGAAAGGAGATTGAACTCGTCAACGGAGAAACGCTGTATTATAGCTGTCGAAAAAAACGAGAGCTCAAAGAACAGCTGCGCGCCGGACGGCGGCAGATTGCGCAGAGCCTGTCTGACAGCGACGCGCCCACCACACAGGAAGAATATCAGCGGCACTATGCCAGCTATGACAGCGCGCCCTTTGCGTTTACCGACATCGAGATGGTGTTCAACGAGGAGCGCGCCGCTGTGGACTGGATCTTCCGCTACGGTAACGAGGCACTGGCTGAAATCGAAAAAACGCCGCTGCAGCAGCTCATCAACCACTCGTTCGGCAGCATTTTCCCCAATATGGACGCAAAGTGGCTGCGCGTCTACGAGCGCACGGCGCTGTTCGGTGAAACGCTGGAAATTGTATATTACAGCCCGGAGATTGACACAAAATTGAAAATCATCAGCTTCCCCACCTTCAAAGGTCACTGCGGCTGTATGCTGTTCAAACAAACGGATATTCAGACGGTGGGTGAGTACGCAGCACCATAACGAACTGTGCAGATGCGTATCCCTGCTCTCAAACATGAGGACGAGCGCTGTTCCACCGCATTTCTCATGTGTGTTTTGCACACATACTGTTGACATTTCAATTCTTTTCTGCACGCAAACAGGCGCTGGCAAGAATCTCACCCTGCCAGCGCCGTTTTGTATTCAGCTTTACTGCCGCTGCACCGAAATTGGCTCATCCGTCAATTCCACCGTCTCGCCATACACCTGCACCGTCAGCTTGTCCCCCTGCGTCAGCTGGAACACGGTCTTGTCCGCGCCCATGCTGATTGCAATCACACGCCCGCGGTACATGACCGAGAAGGTCAGCCGCTTCCAGCGCTCCGGCAGACGCGGGGCGAAACGCAGCATCGTGTCATCGCTGCGCAGACCTGCGAAGCCGTAGACGATGTTCGCCCATGCCATCGCGATGCTCGTGATGTGCAAACCCTCGCGCGTATTGCGGTTATAGTTGTCCAAATCAAGGCGCGTCGCGTAGCCGAAGAAATTGACTGCCTCGTCTATCTTGTCCAGCTCCGCCGCCAGAATGGAGTGAATCGCGGGCGAAAGGGAGGATTCGTGAATCGTGCGCGGCTGGTAGAAATCGTAGTTGATACGCTTCGTCTCAGTATCAAAAGACGAATTGTAGAGGTAGAGGAACATCAGCACATCCGGCTGCTTAATCATGTCTGTGCGGTAAATGCGGTCGTACGCCCAGTGGTCGTAGAGCGGGAACTCGCTGACCGGAATGCTGTTGATGTCTGTGTGCGGCAGCTCAAAGAAACCGTCATGCTGCTCAAACAAGTGATTGGGCGCTTCCGGAATGTACATGTTGTCGGCAATGTGCCGCCATTGCGCGGGTTCGTCGGGTGCAAGCTCGACTTTTTCGCACAGTGCCGCGTAAGTTCCCGGCGCATCCACCCGCATTGCATCCAGCACATCCGCCGCGTAGCGCAGGGCGCGCATCCCCATATAATTGGTATACGCGTTGTTGTTGACCATCATGTGGAATTCGTCCGGGCCCATCACGCCGAAGAAGCCGTATTTGCCGATTTTCTCGCTGAAGCCGACGCGAGTCGCTTGGAATCGGGCGATTTGCAGCAGCATTTCCGCGCCGTATCGGTACAAAAACGCCTTGTCGTCCGTCAGGTGGACATAATGCCAGATGCCGTAGGACACCGCCGTGCTCGGCTGCAATTGCAGGCTGGCGTGCTGCCAGAGCGGGCAAGCCTCGTCACCGTTAAGCGTCGCAATCGGGTAGCATGCGCCCTTGCAGTCCAGCATTTTTGCGCGCTCCAGCGCCATCGGCAGCGTGTTGTAGCGGAAAAGAAGGAGCGATTTCGCGGCTTCCGGGTTCGTGAAGAGGTAGAACGGCAGGCAGCAGGATTCCGTGTCCCAGAATGCATGACCGTTGTACGCCTCGCCCGTCAAGCCCTTCGCGCCAATGTTGTGGCGCATACTGCCGCCGTTGTAGGTCTGCGCGAGCTGGAAGGAGCAGAAGCGAATCCCCTGCTGTTCCGCTGCGACGGCTTCCGCCATGCTTTCATCTTTCGGCTCAATGCAGATGTCGGACGTGTGCCAGTAAGCATCCCAATACACGCGCTGTGCCGCCTGTGCGTCATCGAGCGAGGCGGCTTTGCTCTGCGCCATCGCATCCAGACCGCTCTGCCAGAGGTCGTCCCCCTGCTGACCGTTGAACAGCATGACGACGCGCTTGTCGATTTGCACGGCTTGCCCCGGCGCAAGCAGAACATCCGCCGTCGCGGTGACGGTTTTGCCCTCGGCGGATGCGGTAGATTCGCCGGGCAGCGTCAGCCATGCGCCACAAAACTCCTCCTGATTCGATAGCGTCGTGCGGGACTGCGCCATCAGGCAATCCGGCTTCGCGTCGGTGCGCGTCTCCTGCCAGAAGCACTTCTGCCGCCCTTCATGTACGACGTCGAAGGACACGCCGGACGTGACCATCGCGCTGCCCGTGAAATTGAGCGCTTCGAGCGTGATGCGCTGGTACGCGCGTTCGCGGTGCACCATATCGAGGAAGCGGAGGAAGGTCAGGCGGATTTGCTTGCCGCTCTTCGCCGTCCAGAGGAAGCGGCGGGTGAGCGTGCCGGCGTGGAGGTTGAGTTCGCGGGTGAAGTCAGAAAACTGCGACTGCCCCAAATCGAGCGTTTCGCCATCGACGGAAATCGTCGTCATCAGCCATTCCGCCGAGGGAATCATGAAGTGTGTTTTGTCGATGATGCCCTTATAGGAGCGGCTCAGCTTCTCCATATCATAGATGCCATTGGTATACGCTCCGCGAAGGCTATCGACATGACCGCCCTCATCGAAACAGCCGCGCACGCCGATGCTCTCATTGCCCAGCGAGAAGATGGATTCGCTCACGCGCGCGTAGGCGGGGTCGAAGCCCTGCTCAATGACCTTCCACGGGTCTACTTGGAAATATACGTCAGCGGCTTTTGCCATTGTGTGTCCTCCTGTCGGTTCTTTCTTTTTGGCAAGAAAGAAGTAGAAGCTCTTTTTTTCGGTATTGCAGGTTGTCTTCTTTTCCGTGAATGGGCTGTTAAGCAAGTTCCAGAGGGCAATGAAAACAGACGAAGTCTGCGGTCGCCCTCTGGACTCCTTCGCGCGCCCTCCCATGTTACTGGGTGATAGGCGGAGTTTTTATAATGTCAACCCTTGATGCCCACAGACACGGCGTTTTCGGTCAGCTGCTTCTGGAAGATGAAGAAAAGGATGATGGGCGGAATCATCGAGAAAACGACGGAGCGCATCATCGTGTCGGCGTTGACGGTCTGTTCCGTGCTGAACACGAACAGGCGCACCATCACTGTTTGCAGCGCGCTGCCGCGAAGCACCAGATACGGCAGGAGGAAGTCCGACCATGCGGCGTTGATGGCGAAAATCGCAATCACGGAGCAAATCGGTTTGGACAGCGGCAGGACGATGTAGAAGAACGTTTGCAGCTGCGTGCAGCCATCAATCCGCCCGGCTTCGATGATGGAAGTCGGCAGCGATTCAAAGAACTGCACGAACAGGATAACGTACATGGCGTTCGCGCCATAGCTCAGCCAGAGCGGGACGAACGAGCCGCCGAGATTCAGCTTCTGGATGTTCATGAACAGCGGCACGATGCTGATGGTCGTCGGCAGGAGCAGGGAGAGCATGACCAGCTTCTTGACGATGCCGTAGCCCTTAGGCTTCAAAATCGCCAGCCCGTAGCCCAGCAGACCGTTGAACACAATCGCGCAGACGACGCTGCCCGCAACGGAAATCAGCGAGTTAAGGTAGTTCTGCGCAATGCCCAGCTGCGACCACGTTTTCGCGAAGAGAGAAAAATCGAACACTTCCGGGAGCAGCTTGGTGGACGACATGAACTCCTTCAAGTCCTTGAAGCCCGCCAGCACGACCCAGATAATCGGGAAAACCGCGATGACCGTCATAATCAGGCAGAAGAAGATGATGAACCCATACCCAACCCGGACGGACGCGGAGTGCATATCGTAGTCCCGGATGACGCCGGTGCGCTGTGCTTTTGCCATATGCGTTCTCCCTCCTTAATCCCAGTCGGATTCTTTGCGGTCAAAGTAGGAGTAAATCGCCGTCATGACGAGCAAAATCAGCGTGACAATCACCGCGACGGCAGATGCCTTGCCATAGTTCATCGATCCGCCGAACGCGTACTGCCACATCAGCTGCATCAGCGACAGGGACGCATTATCCGGGCCGCCCTTCGTCAGCACCATCGGTTCATACATAATCTGGAACACGGAGATGATTTGCAGAATCAGCAGCGTACCCGCGAGCTTCTTGATGGCAGGAATCATGATGTGGATGATGCGCTGCCAGATGCCCGCGCCGTCAATCGCCGCCGCTTCATACAGCTCCGGGCTGACGCTGGACATGCCCGCCATGTAAATCAGCGCCGTCGCGCCCGCGCCCTTCCACGTCGCAATCAGGATGATGATGGGGATGACCCACTCCGAGCGCGTCAGGTACGTCTGCGGCGCAATGCCCAAGTGGCTGAGCAGGATGTTCAGCACGCCGGACTTCTCGCCGGAGAAGAACGCCGACCAGAGGATGACGACCGCGAGGCCCGGCAGCATATTCGGCAGATACGCCACCGTGCGGAAGAAGCTCTTGCTCCGCACTGTCTCCCCAATCAGCAGCGCCAGCACCATCGGCAGAAAGAAGCCCAGCAGCAGCGACCAGAACGTGTACGAGAACGTGTTCGTCAGCGCCTGCAGGAAGTCATCTTTGCCCATGACGCTGATGTAATTCTTGAAGCCGATGAAGTTCACCAGTTCGATGTTGCGCGTCTTATACAGGCTCATAACCACGCTCTCGAACAGCGGTTCCCAGACAAAGAACAGCATCAGCACGAGGCTCGGCAGCATAATCAGCCAAGCATTGAGGTGGTCAACCGTCCGTGCGCGCAAGCCGACTTGCGCCTTTTTTCTGCTCATAGGCGTTCCTCCGCGAAGATTTGAGCGATTTTTGTGTAAAAGAAACCGGCATCGGTTCTCCTCCGCCGGTGTTCTTTTTTCCAATTAGAAATGAGGAATTAGCAATTAGCAATAATTGCCCGATGGCACCGCACTGCCCCGTCCGCATTGACTTTCGCTCGTCACCAACAAGGGCTAACCCAAAGTGCAGTGGCGCCGAAGGTTTCCAAAGGGCGATCGGAAAGCCCTTTGGTCGCCTCCGCAGAGGCGAAGCCCTCTGCAACAAACAGTGCAATGCCATGCAGAATCAGAAATTAATAATCATTGATTTCATCATCCAGATACTCCTGGAAGGAATCCTGCGCCTTTTGCAGCGCTTTGCGCACATCCGCGCCCTCGCGGGTGATGACGCGCTGAATGACTGCGGTCAGTTCGCGGTACAGCTGCTGCGCAAAGACGGGTTCTTCCGAGCGCAGCGTAATCGTGCCCTGCGTGATGGAATCGAAGAAGTCGTTGTACAGGCGCATATCCACGTTGCAGTATTCGTCAATAATCGCCTGCTTCGCCGCGTTGTAGTCGGCGTCGTTCCACGCGCTGATGGCGGGCAGAACTGGTGCGCCGCGGTCGCGCTTGGCAGCATAGTCCGCGCGCATCCCCTCGATAATCTGGTCATTCAGGTAGGGCATCTTGCCCAGCACGGTCAGGTATGCCATCAGCGCCGTCGCCTGATCCTCGGTGATGTTCGGCGCGAACATGTAGCAGGTACCGCCCGCCAGCGCATAGCGTCCCGCGTCGCCCGCCGGGAACGGAATCAGCGCGAAGTCCTCCACCGGCAGACCCTTGTTGGAGGTCGGCTGGTCAACCGAGTCATCCGCCGCGAAGTTCATCGCCGCTTCGCCCGTGCCCAGCAGAGAATGCGCGCCCGCCCAGTCGGTCGTGGTCGCGTCGGCATTGAGGATGTTGTACTTCCAGCGCAGGTCGCGGATGTACTCCATCGCCGCCACGCACTCGTCGGATGTGAAGTTGCACACCCAGCGGCCGTCTTCATCCTGATATTCCAGCGCGTTTTCACCCACGCAGCCGAAATTCCACGCGATATTGGTGAACAGCCAGCCGCCATACGTCTCGCTCGCCGGGAATACCAGCCCCGCCTTGCCCGTCTTTTCGCGGATAATCTGACCGTATTCCGCCACTTCCTGCAAGGTCTTGGGGTAAATCGGCAGACCTTCCTCGTCCACCAGCCCCGCCTCGCGGAACAGGGCGACATTGATGTGCATACCCAGCACATAGCCGTCGCGCGGCAGACCGTAGATGCGGCCGTTCTCGTCAGACAGCATTTCGAGGTACGACGGGCTGAACTCATTCAGCACGCCCGCGCGCTCCAGCGCATCGGTCACGTCGCCGACCAGATGCTGGCTGATCAGCAGCTGCGGGTCGGTAAACGGCGGCTGGAAGATGCTCGGCGCCGTGCCGCCCTTCGCCATCGGAACGTAGCTGCTCAGGGTGTAGGAGTAGTAATCCGGCACCAGCGTCACGTTCGGGTACTGCTTCTTCATCGTTTCGCGGTAGCTCTCAAAGAGCGCCTTTTCCGCCTCCGCCGCCGTATCCGCGGGCCAGTTGCCCAGCGTAATCGTGCAGGTCAAGTCCGCATCAACGACCTCTTCCGCCATCGCCAGCGGCAGCGTGCCCAGCATCAGGCACAGCACCAGCAGCATGGAAACCAATTTCTTCGACCCTCTCATGGGAAAACCTCCTTCACGAGTTCGTGGCGTATTTTCGTTAGGTTTAACGCTCAACCTTGTCTCTATTATAGTGTATCAAGCCCATTTTGTCAATCCTGTTTCGAGATTTTTTTGAAAAGAAAAGGGGCTGCTTCGGAGAAGCTGTGTCCCCGAAGCAGCCAAAGGAATGTATTATTTGCTTTCCTTGAAAACGACCATCAATCCCTGTGCATTTGCCCAGTCAATCACCTGCTGATTTTCCGCGTCGCAGAGAATCACCGGATGGCAGCCGCTGAAGGCATCATCCGCCAGCGTTTGCACACTGTTCGGGATAATGACCAGCCGCAGTAGCGTACAGTCTGCAAAGGCGCGCTTTCCAATCGCAGTAACGCCCTCCGGAATATTCACCTGCTGCACCTGCCACATGCCGACAAAAGCTTCTTCCTCGATTGCCTTCAAATTCGCAGGCAGCTGCAGAATGTGATCCGACGCAATTGCATACCCATTGCCCAGCCATGTATCGCAAATCCGGCAGACTGTTGCACTCACCAGACCGTCTTCCGTCGGTGTTGCAGGCCGTACCGTCTCAATGTACGGCGTATGCGGTATGTCGATGCGGCTCGTAACATAACTTTGTTCCGATTCCACATAGTTGTCCGCTGTCTGCGCAATGTAGAGAGCATATCCCAGGTCGCAGCGAAGCGCCGAGAGGTCAAGCGTAATTTCGCGCTTGCCGTCCGGGTAAAGTTCTGCACGATCCTCCACATAGAAGTGCGTTATAGGAGCACTCGATATGCCGTCTTGCGGCCAGAAAATCAAATCCAGCTGCGCATTCTCCGGGAAAATGTGCGAATCCGAAAGCGTCAGCGTCAGCTTGTTGTCCACCAGCTCCGAAACATCCAGAATGCGCGGCAGCTGACATTCCAGCACCAAGTCAAATTCCGTCGGTGCCAGCGTGTCAATGTACTGGCTCAGGGTCGGGGTAAAAGTCGCATGATAGACCTTTCTGCCAGTAATGGTCTGCTTCTTTTCTATATCTTCTCCCCTTTCTATGGTGAACAGCGCCACGGTTGCTTCTTCGGTGCTTTCCGTCAGCGTCAGTGTGCCATCCACATTCCAGTCGCACAGCATTGCCGTGTATTCCGGATCATCCAGCCGTACCTCCGCACCATACGGATAGAGCGTCTGCGTATTCACTGTCACTTGCGCATACTCACCCGTCAGATCGTCGCTGAGCCAGTAGCCGTTGTTTGTGCCGATGATGGTCGGCTCAAATTCGCCCTGCGCGTTCTGCCAGTCCAGCGTATCCATGTGCCGCCCTGCGAAGTCCAGCACATACGCATAGTGCGCATCCATCAGTTCCTCAATCGGCTGAACTTCCGCATACACCAGCTTTTTGCCCTCCGTGAAGGACGCAGATGCCTGCTCAACAACCTCCGCCTCAATATCCTTGGAGTACGCCTGATACAAGAAGGTCTGGTTGTAGTCGTCGCAGTCTTCCACGTTCGGATCATCCCCAAACGACAAGCGATACGTTTCTCGATTGAGCATGAAGTAGCGTGCTTTTCCGAAATGTTCCACAAATGCCGGGTGCGTAAAGTACCATTGCCCGTCAATTTGAATCATGTTCACGGCATCACCGTCAAAATACGAAACAAACACCGAGCTTTGATCACCAATGCCAACACCTTCGATGATGCCTTTCGCGTTGAAGTATATGCCATTGGTAACATTTGCCGCATTCAGCAGTGCTTTGTATGCAAATGCCCAGCCCCAGCGCGTACCTTTACGCTGGACAAGCACCATTTTGCCGCTATATGTGTGCGGCAGCATGTCTGACAGCTTCGTTTCGCTGAGCATCCAGTCTACCAGCGCTTCTGCTTTCTGATAGTCGGTCATGTCATCCGTAATCACCTGCGCGACAATTTTGGCTGCCAGCTGGTCAGCCGTGCCGAGGTATTCTGCCGGAATCGACTCATCCAAATGCACAGGAATCTGATGCGCCAGCGCGTACTGATGCGCCGCGCTGCCCGACGGCGTGTAGAATTCCACAACCGCTTCGCTGAACGCATCATCCGCAATTTCCGTAACCGATGCCGGAATTTCCAGCAGCAGCATCGCGTTTCCAAATGCATTTGCGCCGATGCGCTCCAAGCCATCCGGCAGTTTCAGCGCTGCCAAAGCAACATTGCCGTGGAATGCCTGTGTGCCAATGCTGCGCACACCCTGCGGGATGGTAAGCGTCTGCATCCGCGCGGCCTGCGCAAACATCCCCTGCGGGATTTCCGTCAGTGATTTCGGCAAATGCACGGACAGAATGGCATAATTCATCCACATCGGATTGATGCCGATTTGCTTCACGGTATCCGGGAAATACATGGACGTAACGGACGTGGAAGCAAACGCATAATCCCCGACCGTTTCCAGCGAATCGCCCAGAGAGAAGGACGGAATTGCTTTGCAGACGTTGAATGCCCACTCGCCGATGTACTTCACATGCGGCAGCGAAACGCCCTTCTGCTCCACCGACGGCGAAACGCGCTTCAGTTTCTTGCAGCCATCAAATGCATAGTCTGAAATTTCCGTCAAATTCGGCGAAATATTGATTTCCTCAATGTTTTCGCAGCTCGTGAAGGCATGTTCGCCAATGGACTGAATGAGCGCACCGCCGTTAATGGTTTGAAGCGCCTTGCAGCCGCAGAACGCACTGCTCTCGATGGTCGTAACAGTGTTGGCGAGCGTTGCTTCCGTCAGCTTCGAGCATTCCAAGAACGCGTCAGCACCAATCGTTTCAACGCCGGGGGCAATGGAGACCTTCTCCAAATTCTTGCAGTAAATGAATGCGCCGCCAAGGCGCTTCACATTACCTGGAATGGTAATCGAGGTCAGCCCGCTCTCACGGAACGCGGCATCCCCTATTTCCTCCAAACTTTCCGGCAGTTCCACCGATTGGAGCTTGGACGCTCCACAGAAAGCATTCGCGCCAATTTTCTTCAAGCCATCGGGGAGCGTCAGCGAACGGAGTTCTCCATTATAATAGAATGTCCAGTCCGCGATTTCGGTCACATTTGCCGGGATGACAACTTCAGCAATCGGAACTCCTCGGAATGCTTCTTCTCCGATCGTGGTCAGCGAATCCGGAAGATTGATTTCTTTCAGCGCATAGCAATGTGCAAACGCAAGTCCACCAATGTTCGTTACCCCATCCGGCAGATGAATGCTTTCCAGCGACTTGCAGTTTGCAAATGCTTCATAGCCGATGCTCGTCACACTGTCCGGAATTTCAATAGTTTTCAGGGACGTACAGTCCTTAAAGCCAGGCACGAACGTGATGTTCTTCGGCAAAACGACCGTAGTCAGGGACGTGCATTCCGTGAAGCATCCGCCTTCCATGCGGAAAACCTGCGGCGGCAGAATTACTGTCTCCAAATTTTCGCATCTTGCAAATGCCCACTCCATCAAGTCAAAGTCCGTCGATGTGATTTCCACAGACTTCAGCTGATGGCAATCAGTAAATGCAAAACTCCCAACGTGAAGACCCGGCTGCGAAAGTTTCAGCGATGTAATGCCGGAATTGTAGAATGCATTTCGTCCAATGAACTCTAATTTTTCCGGGAAGTTGATATCCGTTAGTGCTGTGCAGTTTTCAAAAGCATAAGAATCAATGACAGTGCAGCTTTCCGGCAACGTGACACTCGTTAAACCTTTTCTGCTCTTGAACGCCCCTTCACCAATTTTGGTAATGCCATCGCGAACGGTTACATGTCCTGTAATCGACGCACTCACAAACAAAATGCTGTTGTCCTGCGTGTCATATAAGACGCCATCTTCAGATACATAGCGTACAGAACCAAACGCAGTCGTAACCGTCTTCAGCTTGCTGGGCCAAATGCCGCTGATGTACTCCAGTTTGGAAGGCAGGTGCAGCGTTTCCAGCAAATTGCAGCCTTCTACAACGCCATTATACATGCCGGTCAAGCTATCTGGCAGATTCAAAGTGCGCAAGGAGGTGCAATGTGAGAATGTTCCGCTCATCCATGTAACGCCTTCAGGTATCGTTACTTCTGTTAAACCGGCGCAGGCGTAGAAAGCGCTGTCGCCCAAGCTCTTTAATCCTTCCGGCAGCACAACATTTTCCAGTTGTGTACAGTAGGCAAACGCCAAACCATCTATCGTTATCAGCCCTTCCGGGAAGGTAATTTCCTTCAGTTCCTTGCAGAACTGGAATGCGCAATTCCCAATTTTCTGCAAAGAATCCGGCAGTTGAACAGATGTTATCGCATGTTCCTTAAACACATCGTCTCCAATGCGCACCGTGCCGTCACGAATCACTACATCCCCCGACACATCCGGCAGAGCATAGCGCAGCGTCTTTGCAGGAATGTCGTAAAGCAATCCGTCCACCATCTCATAGGTTGGATTTCCTTCGGCTATAGACAGTGATGTCAGCGCTGAACAGCCTGAGATAAACGAGTCTCCAAGGCTGGTTACATTGACCGGTATCGTCAGTGACGTTAGACCAGAGTATTCAAATGCTTTCCATTCAATTGTTGTCAGCGTATCCGGCAATGTAATTTGTGTCAGTTTTGTGCAGCTGCTAAAAGCGCCTCGACCAATTTTCTCCACACCACCAAATGTGATTTCCTGTAAATACTGCTGTCCAGCGAAAGCAAAATCTGAAATTTTCTTTACGCTCTGCGGCAAACTCACACTCAACAGATTACCAGTATAGTTGCTTTGAAACGCCGATTCCCCAATCTCCTCAATCCCTTCGCTGACAACAACGTGCGTCAGAATCGGACTGCGGAGGTTTTCAATTGCATAGACCGGGTAGCCGTCAATCACTGCCGGAACAACCGTCTCCGGCAGCGTGCCCGTATAGCCCGTAATATACGCTTTGTCCCCTTCAAGGCGATAGGTAAACGATGTGCTTTCACTGGCATAGCGCACCCCGTGTGCGCTCGCCCACAGCTGCACCGGGCTGCCATCCTGCACAACAAGGCACAGGGCATCGTTCACCGCGTCAAACGCATGATCGCCAATCGTCTCCACCTGCGTGCCGATGGTGATGCTGCGCAGATTCTGGCAGTAGGCAAACGCATAGTCCGCAATGGCGGTCACGTTTTCGTCAATCACCAAATCCGCTCCTGCGCGCCGTGCCGGATAGAGCAGCAGCGTTTTGCCCGCCGCGTCCATCAGGATACCGTCACAAACCTGCAAATACACACTTTCCGCTTCCACGCGCACTTCTTGCAGGTACTTGCAGTTTGCAAAGGCGTTTTCCGCAGTGCCGACCACGGGCAGCCCGTTATGCACAGCCGGAAGCACCAGCAGTACCGCGTTTTCATCGCAGCCGCTGACAAGATAGCCATCCTGCGCGGCATTGAGCGTGTAGGAAATTTCCTGATCCGCCGCGGCAAAATTCACGCCCTGTGACGTGGCTGCTTTTTCAGCGGCAGACCCCTTCCAACCGCGGATGGTCAGATTCTCGCAGTTCGCAAAAGCATCCGCCGCGATTTCCTCCACGTCCGGCCAGAGCAGGATGTCCGTCAGCGCACTGCATCCCTCAAAAGCGGCACTTTCAATTCGCCGCACCGTGCGCGGCAAAGTCACATTGGTTAGGCTTTCATTGCCGCTGAATGCCCTTGCGCCAATTTCCACAATGCCGTCCGTCAGTTCGATTTGGGTCAGCGCAGTGCAGTGCTCAAACGTGCTCGCCGGGATTTTCGTCAACGCGGCGTCCCACTGAACTTCCCGCAGGGCGGCACAGTTCATCCATGCGCCGTTGCCCAGCGTCGTGACGCTCTTGGGCAGCTTCAGCGTCTGAATCCCAGTGCCAGAAAAAGCAGACGAACCAATCGTGTTCAAATTTTCCGGCAGGACGATGCTTTCCAGCGTGCCAATGCCCGCAAACGCATACGCGCCGATTCTGGTCAGGCTCTCCGGGAAGATGATTTCCGTCAGGGCCGTATTTTCAAACGCATTTGCTTCTATGGTTTGCAGATACTTGCTCCATGTCACCGTTTTCAGCGACGTGCAGCCGCTGAACGCCGACGCGGAGACGGTATGGAGGCGCTCCGGCATCTGGAATTCCGTCAAGGAAACGTCATTCCGGAACGCCGCTGCACTCAGGCTCGTTACGCTGTCCGGAATATGCACGCTTTCCAGTTCCGTGCAGTTCTGGAACGCCTTTGTGCCGATGTTCGACAGCGAATCATCAAACGACAGCGATTGCACCGCCGTGCAGCCTTCAAATGCCGATTCGCCAACAGACGTCACGCCCGTGAACGCATTGGGCGAAACAAGCGACGTGCAGCCCTTGAAGAATCGGTCAGGAATCGCCGTCAGCGTACCTTCGCCGAAATTCACCGTCTTCAAGCCCGTTGCATTTTCAAACATGCCCGCCTGATAATCGCTGAAAATCGGCGAGAAAGTCAGCGTTTCCAGATAGCGCAGGTTTTTGAGTGCGCCATCATCAATCTGTGTCAGCGTTTCCGGCATGACAAAGCTTTGCTGCGGTGCGCTGGCAGCATAAGTCAGCAGCCGCGTGCCATCCGCCGTCATCAGTGCACCTTGCTGCACCTGAAAATGCGTGTTTCCCTCTGCCAGCTGGAAATCCGTCAGCGCCGTGCAGTCACGGAATGCATCCGCGCCAATCAGGTTCAGCGACTTCGACAGCGGCATCGAAGTCAGCGCAACACAGCCGTCAAAGGCTTCCGCACCAATCATCGTAATATCGCCATCAATCTGAATGGATTCCAGTCTTTCGCAGCCCTGAAATGTGCGGTCCGGAATGACTGTCACACCAGCCGGAATTTCCAATGATTTAATTTTATAACAATACTGAAATGCGCCTTCCCCGATGGATTCGAGTTTCTCAGGCAGACGAGCATCTCCCCAAGCTCTCCCCATATTCCAGCATCCACCGAACGCGCTTTTACCGATTTTGGTCACGTTTTTGCCGATGCATTGCTCAACACTATAATCTCCTCTCCCAGCGCCATAGCCCCAGCAGTTCACAAAGGCTTCGTCCGGAATTTCTGTCAGTGAATCAGGGATTTCCAAAAAGTGCATTTGTAAACATGCCGCAAATACGCCCTCGCCCATTTTCGTCAGCTTCTGCGGCATCCGAACCGCATCAAGATAGGCGCTGCCTGCAAAGGCTTCCTTGCCAAAGGTGGTTACATTGTCCGGAATGTAAAATTCCTTGCCGATGCCCGACGGCATATCAGAAAACGCGCGGTCGCCGATCGTCGTAACCGGACACCCTTCAATTTCCTGGGGAATAAGCACTTTGCGGCGCAGAAGGTCTTTATTATATCCTGTAATCGTCGCTTCCCCATTCTGAATCTCATAGGTATAGTACTCTGCCGGGTCAGCAACAAGCACATATGCATATAGATATTCATATCCATTTAAACGCAGTTGAATACGCACCATTTCATTTGCAGAAAGTGAAATACTTCCTTTTCCATCCCATTCGACGTGGATTCCTGTTGGCTCATAAGTGTAGCTTTCAAAGTGAGTTGCACCATATTCATCATCATTAGAACCACTGCCAAAAGAGCCGTGACCATCCGTATAAGCGAAATACCACAGCCATTCCTCTTTTGTCACAACGAAATCTTCTGGGACATCATAAGTAAAGTGGATTGTTTCCCCCGGCTGGGCAAAAATGACAGTCCGATCGTTCCAATCCATTTTCGCTTCCTTTGTCTCCGCGCAAGCAACTGTCGTTGCCAGCGCAAAAAGAAGCAAGAACAGTCCGAATGTGACTTTCCAACGTTTCATGTGCAATTCTCCTCCATCCGCTTTTTCCCTGTTGCAAACTGCCAGTTTTCCATATTTATTATACGCAGGTTTTCCCAGCTTGTCAACATGATTGGTAATCGTTTCTTGACAATTTCTTCTGAATATAGCATTAGCACCTTATTGATTTGACGGTGCATGACATAGCATTCGATTTAGTTTCTGTATTTTCCCTTAATTTTCTTGATTCTGCTATTGACTTTTTCTTGAAATTGCTGTATGCTGGAAATCGAGAAAGGGGTTGATACGCATGAAATCCAAGAAACTTTTGACGATTACGCTGACCAGTCTGCTGATCGGAAGCTGTCTGGTCCTACCCGCACTGGCGGACAGCGCGGACGCTCCAAGCGGCGGAAATGTCGCGACTTACGAAATTTCCGCAAACGTAAAACGCATTGATGAATATGCGTTTGCAAACAGCACGAGCCTTGTCAGCGTGAAAATTCCTGATTCTGTAACTGCCATCGGGGATTACGCCTTCTCGGGCTGCACGAGCCTGAAAGAGATCACGATTCCCAGCAGCGTGACAGAGATTGGCGCGCACGCATTCGATGGATGCACGGCGCTGGTAAAGTTGCAGGGGCTGGAGAATGTGACAAATCTCAGCGACTTCACGTTCTATAACTGCATTTCACTGCAAGATGTTGGAGATTTGACTTCTTTGACGAGCATTGGCGAATCTGCTTTTGCAGGCTGCAAATCACTGACGCAACTCGGTGATATGCCCCATCTGAAAAGTATCGGCGCGTCTGCTTTTTCATACAGTATCAGTTGGGACGATGGAACAGAACAATATTGCGATTCACTGAAGCGTATTGGCGACATTTCTAATGTCGAACAAATCGGTGATTCAGCCTTTTTCAGCTGCGCGTCTTTAGCAGAAATCGGAAGTTTGCAGCATGTCACAACAATTGGGGATTGGGCTTTTGGGTATTGCACTTCACTCAAAGAAATCAGCAGCTTAGACAATATTAAAAAGATTGGAAGATGGGCTTTCTACGATTGTCAGTTGAATACGCTTGAAATCGGAGGAAATGACGTCCACATTGGGGCGGAAGCATTTTTCAGTTGCAATTCTCTTGCAAGCATCGAGGGCTTAAGCAACGTAACAAGCATCGGCAGCGGTGCTTTCGAGTCCTGCGCCATGACCACCATTAGCGGTCTAACGAACATTTCTGCCATTCCGGATAGCGCATTTGCCAGCTGTTTCAATCTGCAAAGCGTAGAAGGTTTGGAGAATGTGACGAGCATTGGCGCATACGCATTCTCCAGATGCTATGCGTTGGAAACACTTGATATCACCGATAATGTAACCACTATTGGTGCTTACGCTTTCAGAGATTGCGAGTTGCTCACATCCATGGAGCATTTGAGCAATGTAACAAGTATTGGCGATAGTGCTTTTGTAGGCTGCACCTCCTTGGTTCGGGTTGGTGATATGCCCCATTTGGAAAGCATCGGCGACTCTGCCTTTGGGGTTTCCAGCCGTTGGATTCCGGACGAAGGCATGTCAAAAGACTATGCCTGTGCGTCACTGGAAAGCATCGGAGATCTCAGCAGCGTTACTTCCATCGGCGAAAACGCCTTCTATCAGTGCACTTCGCTGAAAACCGTCGGCAGTCTCAGCAGCGTTACTTTCATCGGCGCAAATGCGTTCAAGCAGTGTACTTCCCTGCAAAGCATCGGGGAACTCGGCAATGTTACGCGCATCGCGTATGGTGCCTTCTACGGCTGTGAATCGCTGACCAGCATTAGCGGCTTGGAAAAGCTGACCGTCTTGAATCGAGAGACATTCCGCAATTGCAAATCGCTGAAAACCGTTGGTGATTTAAGCAGTGTGACAAGCATCAGCGACAAGGTGTTTGATGGCTGCACTGCGCTAACCACGGTTGGCGATTTACGCAGCTTGAAGGCTGTTCCTGATAAGCTGTTCTACTGTTTGAAGGATCTTCTTTCAGTCGGCGATTTAAGCAGCGCTACCAGCATTGGGAAAGATGCATTCTATGGCTGCAGCAAGCTGGCGAGTATCGGGGACATATCCAACGTCCGCACCATCGGCAAATATGCGTTTTCTAATTGCGAAGCATTGACCAGCCTTCCTGAACTGCCCCGGCTGAATAGCATCGGCAGCAGTGCATTCGCTGACTGCACCGCTTTAACCAGCGTCGGGAATCTGACCAATGTCACAACACTCGGCACTTGTGCCTTCAATAGCTGCAAAGCGCTGAAAACCATTGGCGATTTAAGCAAAGTCACATCCATCGGATATTCCACCTTTGGCTTCTGCACCGCATTAGAGAGCGTAGGCAACATGAGCAGCGTAACTTCGATTGATTCTTACGCATTTGAAGGCTGCTCTTCGCTTGTGCGTGTCGGCAACATGAGTAATGTCGAATCCATTGATTCTAACGGTTTTGTGAATTGCAGTGCCTTGGAACACGTTGATGAACTCGACAAGATCACCAGCATCGGTCAGTATGCATTTATGGGCTGTACTGCACTGAAGAGTATCGGTTCCCTGCACAACTTGGAAACTATCGGGAAAGGTGCTTTTAACGGCTGCAGTGCACTGGAGCATGTTGATGATTTGTACAGCTTGACGCGCTTGGAATCCGGAGCCTTTGCACACTGTGCATCGTTGGTCAGCGTTGACTGTTCTGACAAATTAACATTCATTGGAGATAATGCATTTTTCAACTGCGCATTGCTTGTCAGCATCGGTGATTTAGGCAGCGTTACAACCATCGAATATTATGCTTTTGCTGGATGCTCCAGTTTGGAACGTCTTGAACACTTAGATAATCTGGTGAGCCTTGGCGAGGGCGTATTTGGGTACGGCAGCCATTATACAGGCTGTATCTCGCTGAAATCAATCGGCGATATGCCCAAATTGGAGTCAATGGGGCAAAAGTGTTTCGTCAGCTGCACCACACTGGAAACCGTCGGTGATTTAAGCAGCCTGAAGGAGATTCCATATGAGGCGTTTGATGGCTGCACCTCTTTGGTAAGCATCGGCGATTTGAACAATGTTGAGTCCATCGCTAATGAAGCTTTTTCAAATTGCAGCGCCTTGGAACACGTTGATAAACTTGACAAGATTACCAGCATCGGTCAGAATGCGTTTAAGGGCTGTACTGCACTGAAGAGCATCGGTTCCCTGCACAACTTGGAAACTATCGGGCAAGGTGCTTTTAGCGGCTGCAGTGCACTGGAGCATGTTGATGATTTGTACAGCTTGACGCGCTTGGAATACGATGTTTTCTCACACTGTGTATCGTTAATCAGCGTTGACTGTTCTGACAAACTAACCGCCATTGGGAGTAGTGCATTCTTTGGCTGCAAAGCGCTTGTCAGCATTGGTGATTTAAGCAATGTTACAAGCATTGAAAGTTCTGTCTTTAGGGGCTGCATCGCGCTGAAATCAATCGGCAATATGCCTAAATTGGAATCAATTGGGATGCAGTGTTTCATGGGATGCACTGCGCTGGAAACCGTCGGTGATTTAAGCAGCCTGAAAGAGATTCCCTCTGAGACGTTTGATGGCTGCACCTCTTTGGTAAGCATCGGCGATTTGAGCAACGTAACCATTATCGGATCATACGGGTTCAACCAATGCAAAAAGTTGACCTCAATTCCGAATCTGGGCAGTTTGGAAAGGGTCGATCAATTTGCCTTCTCCGGATGCGAGTCGCTTGCATTGCTGGGCAATCTTCGCAAGCTAACGAGTTTTGGCAACTCGCCTTTCGTTAACAGCCCTTTCCATAACTGTCCGAACCTTGTCCTGGAAGTCCTGCCGGACTCCGCCGCTGAGCAGTACGCAAAGAACTACAGCATGCGGTACACCTACATTACGGAGTAATTCTCACATCACTTGGTTCTTCGCGGAATCTTGGGGCAACCAACAAGATTCCGTGAAGAGCCTTTTTTGCACCATTTCGTCCACATCCACATCCATGTTGATATGTGCCGTTGGATTTCGCAGAACTAAGAGGCATACCATTTCGACTGTTGCTTCATTTTCCAAGGAAAGTTCTTTCACTTTCTGACCGCTCACTGGAACAGGGAATGCAAACACCATATTCCTGATGCAGCTGCCGTCCTTCTGCTTTTCCAGGTACAGACCAATGCACAGCCACAAGTACGCACAAATTGATTACTGGGGCACAAGAAGCAACACAGCTCACCTGAAAGTAACTGCTTGAAAATTAGAGTGCACTGTATTATAATTTAGATGTAACATTCTAATTTGAACTATTGGGGGTGCTGCGATGCTGACAAAAGAAGAAATGCCCGCTTGCCCGGTAGCAACTACTGTGGCGCTGATTGGAAGCAAGTGGAAGTTGCTTATCATACGAAATCTGCTGGCCCGTCCGTGGCGGTTCAATGAACTGAAAAAGGACTTGGAGGGAATCAGCCAGAAGGTGCTGACAGACAGCCTGCGCTCGATGGAAGCCGATGGTATCATCACCCGCACGGTTTATCCCGAAGTGCCGCCGAGGGTGGAATATTCGCTGACGGAACTCGGCAAAAGCCTGAAACCCATTTTGGATTCCATGCGGGCGTGGGGCGAAGCATATAAGACTAAACACTAAAAACCCGAAGCAGTACCTTTCCAGTGCTACTTCGGGTTTTCCTTATGTTGAAGTTAAATCATTCCCAAATGCTTCAATCTCGATATGTTTTCCCCTCTTGAAGTTTGGACAATACGCATACCGTCTCCGACATATCCGTTTCGTCCCAACAAAGTCCGCTGATCTCCGAGCCCTTGAAATACACGGGAAAACGGAATTCGATGCGCTTTATGATGCGTCCGTCGCTTTGGCGCTCTGGGTAAATCTCCACGCGCTCGATGAAGCTGTTCATGAAGGTCTTTTTCTCCAGATCGGTAAACTGGTCGTACAGCTTGTCGAAGTAGAGCAGGAACTGATAGACGTTGTCGGTGGAAATCCTGTGCTGGCGGATGTTGTCCATGCGGGTCTGCACCTCGGCGATGCTGCCCTCGATGGAGGCGATCTGGTCGTAGACCCTGTTCTGCCGCTCCTGCAGGTCCTGCGCCTTGCGGGTGTAATGCGGGTCGTCGAAATCAAGCGCGTCGATCTGCTCGCCCAGCCTGTCCTTGGTGCCCGTGAGCTGACGGAGCTGCTTGCGCAGGGTCTCCATCTGTTCCGCATCCTGCCCGAGCTGCTGTTCTACCTTATCCAGAAAGTGGTCAACATCCT
>ENA-ORTG01001612-ORTG01001612.1-human-gut-metagenome-genome-assembly--contig:-NODE-1612-length-19949-cov-10.375088_pt1 | contig 19949 bp, 27 predicted proteins | sample MGYA00241906_ERZ509176 | MGnify/ENA primary metagenome ERZ509176 (study PRJEB26280, sample SAMEA2338811) | human gut metagenome | biome: human gut; feature: human-associated habitat; material: faeces...
TGATGGATCCCCGCACCGTCTCCCGCAAGACCATGCGCGACAAGGTCAACGAGTACATGCGCACGGTCATGCGCGCCGAGCCGATTGATCCCTCCCTCTGCGATTTCGACGACGAAAACTGCATGTAATATTCTCAACTACTACATATATAAAGGAGTTTACGACTATGAAATACTACGGCGGCTGTGATGTGGGTTCCACTTATACCAAGGCGGTCATTCTGGATGAGAACGGCAAGATCTGCGCCGACACCACCATCCGCAGCAAGATCAATTCCGAAGTCTCCGCCAAGCTGGCTATGGAGGAGGTTCTGAACAAGGTGGGCTTGAACTCCTCTGAGGAGCTGGGCTATCTGATCGGCACCGGCTACGGGCGCAACAAGGTCCCCTTCGCCGACGAGAATATCTCCGAGATCTCCTGTCACGCCATGGGCGTGCACGTCACCGATCCCAGTGTCAAGGCCATCATCGATATCGGCGGCCAGGACGTAAAGGGCATCTCCATCGACACCGACGGCACCGTGAAGAACTTTGCCATGAACGACAAGTGCGCCGCCGGCACCGGCCGCTTCTACGAGGCCATGGCGCGCTCCTTCGAGATGAGTCTGCCCGAATTCTCCAACCTGTCCCTGACGGCCAAGAACGTCATCCCCATCACCGCCCAGTGTACCGTGTTCGCCGAGTCCGAGGTCATCACGCTGGTGGGTGAGGGCAAGCCCATGGACGAGATCGCCGCCGGCATCCAGATGGCCGTGGCCAAGCGCTGCTTCGTCATGAGCAAGAAGGCCGGCGCCACCGACGCCATCACCCTCACCGGCGGCTGCGCCAAGAACGCCGGTCTGAAGCAGGCCATCGAGCACGTTCTGAAGCTGAAGGTCATCGACCTGAAGACCGATCCTCAGCTGATGGGCGCGCTGGGCGCCGCCGAGTACGCGCGGCAGAAGGGCATGGCTCGCGCCTGAACTTCCACCACATAAGGAGGCTATGTTATGTGCAAGGTTTTCAAATTCATTTTCAAGCTCATCCGTATTCTGGCGGTGGCGGTGGGCGCGCTGTTCGTCGTGTACTTCTGGAATCTGGATCAGAAGCTGCTGGGTTGGGCATACGTGCAGGTCAACAGGATCTTTGACCGCAAGAAAGTGGACATCAAATTCTAATGGAACTCTATAATCCCATCATCCGCGGTGTGGAGGAGCTGGTCGGCTCCTCCACGCCCCGGAAATACCCCTACGACCCGGCCGACGCCTGGGAGGACACCGGCGCTTTCGAGCTGGTCATGCTGCGGGACGCCGCCTTCGAGCTGGGCGGCAGCGGCAAGAGCGCCGTGAATTTCACCTGTGTCACCACCTCCCCGGAGCTGGTGCCCCAGGACGAGATACTGGTCTACGGCTCTGACCTGAGCCAGCTGAAGGGTGACAGCAGCTACGCCCGCATCGCCCTCCTGCGGGTGGGCGACATCGAGTCCGACGACGAGGAGGACACCGAGCAGGCGTTCCGCGCCATTCAGGACATGGATTTCGTCAAGTACCATGTGTTCCCCAAGGGCTACATGATCCGCACCAGCTCCGAATCCAGTCGGGAGCAGGTTCGCATCAGCCGCGACGCGCTGAAAAGCGGCATGAGCTTCCGGCGCATCGGTGCTGACTTCATCCGCCAGTACAAGCGCAACCCCCACATTCTGGCGGTGAAGCTGCTGTTCATCACCGCGCCCGACGCGAATTACGACGGGCTGGCGAAAAGTGCCAAAACCGTCAAGGACATCACCATGAGCCTGACGAAAATTCTGGAGGGCATGCCCACCGACTGCGGCTCCTGCAACCTGAAGGCTATCTGTGACGAGGTGGAGGGCATGCGCGAGCTGCACTTCGGCAAGGAGCACCACACCACGGAGTGACCTTCGGTTCCCTCCGTTCACCGGCGCACACCGGTCATTTTGCCGAAAAAACAGGGCTTTCACGGCTCTGCACCGCACCGATCTGTAAAAGTTCCCTTTTCCGGCTTTTTTACCGTTGACTTTTGGCTTTTCCGGGTGTATATTCTCCACCATCAAGAGGCAATGGCGTCTCAAAGGTTTAGTCCTTTGCGGCGTTATTGTCTCTTTTTCGTTTTTCTTCAGGAGACATACGCAAAGTCAATACGGTATAAAAGCGTTTGAGAAAAGAGAAGTAGCGCAGGGGCTCACCCCCAGAGAGTGCGGGAGACTGGGAACCGCACGGCAGAGCCTGCGTGAATAACACTTTTCGAGCTGCGATCCGAAAGGAGCGATCCCAGTAGGTGCGCCGGAACGCCGCCCGTTATGCGGCAGAGCTTTATCGGAAGCTTGGAAATGAGAACAAATACAGGTGGCACCGCGAGAACAGCACTTGCCCTGTACACCCATGCCCAGCCGTTCACCAAGGAGTCCCTGCTGTACCGGGAGATCTTTGAAAAGTACTATCCCGGCCAGAGCGACATGGTCGTGGACTTCTGGATGCCCAACAAGTCCTGGAAGGGCTGCGACGTAAACGACCCCTCCGCGCGCGTGCTGTCCAACTACGGTGCCAGCGGAAAATAAGCGCAAAAAAGCACCGCCTTAGGTCATTTGGCCTAAGGCGGTGCTTTTTGTTACTGCCACAGGGAGCACAGCAGGTCGGTGTACGCCGTGGGATCGTCGATGGGCAGGCCGGCGATGAGCTGCGCCTGGTTGTAAAAGATCTCCGCGTACTTCTTCGCCCGCCCCGGGTCGGTGAGCCGCGCCGCTTCGAAGGCCAGGAACGCCGGATGATCCACGTTGATCTCCAGAATGCGCTTGGCCTTCAGCCCCAGCTCCGGCTGCGCCGCCTTGAAATACTTCTCCATCTCGAAGGTCACGCCCTCGCCGCTGCTGAGACACACCGGGTGGGTCTTGAGCCGGGTGGAGGCCTTCACCTCGTCCACCTTCCCCGCCAGCGTCTCCTTGAGGAAGGCGAACGCCTCCTTGTACTGCTGCTCGTCCTGCTCCTTCTTCTCCTCCTCGCCGGGCAGCTCCAGATCGCCGTCGGTGGCGGAGCGGAAGGGCTTGTCCTGATACTTCTGCAGCACATCGGACAAAAACTCGTCCGCCTTGTCGGTGAAGTACAGGATCTCCATGCCCCGCTCCTTCAGAAGCTCGGTCTGGGGGATGTGATCCACGCCGTCCACCGTATCGCCGGAGGCGAAGTAGATGTACTTCTGCCCCTCCTTCATGCGCTCCACGTACTCCTTCAGCGTCACCAGCTTCTTCTCCGTGGAGGAGTAGAACAGCATCAGATCCTGCAGAAGCGCCTTCTTCTCGCCGTAGTTGTCCATGGCGCTGAGCTTGATCTGCCGCCCGAAGGACTGCCAGAAGGACTCGTACTTCTCCCTGTCATCCCGCAGCAGGCGTTCCAGCTCGCCCTTGACCTTCTTTTCCAGATTGGCGCCGATGAGCTTCAGCTGCCGGTCATGCTGCAAAAGCTCGCGGGAGATGTTCAGGTTCAGATCGGGGGATTCCACCACGCCCCGGACGAAGCTGAAGCACTCCGGCAGCAGCTCCTTGCACTTGTCCATGATCATCACGCCGGCGGAATACAGCTGCAGCCCGCCCTCGAACTCCTCGGAGTAGTAGCGCAGCGGCGCCTTCTCCGGGATGAACAGCAGCGCCTTGTACGTCACCGCGCCCTCGGCGGACACGGTGATGACGCTCAGCGGCGGCTCCGTGTCCGCGAAGCGCTGCTGATAGAACTCGTTGTACTCCTCCTGCGTCACGTCGGTCTTCTTCCGCTGCCACAGGGGCACCATGCTGTTCAGCGTCTCCCACTCGAATACTTCCTCGTACTCCGGCTTGTCCTCCGGGCAGCCCTCCTTCAGTTTGGGATGGGGCATCCGCATACGGATGGGGAACCGGATGTAGTCGGAATACTTCTTCACCAGCTTGTACAGGGGATACTCCCGCAGGTACTGGCTGTACTCGTCCTTTTCCTCCTCGGTGTCGGGCTTGATGTGCATGATGACGTCGGTGCCCACCGTCTCCTTATCGCACGGCTCCACGGTGTAGCCCTCCACGCCGGAGGACTGCCACTTCCAGCCCTGCTCCTCACCGTATTTCCGGGTGACGACGGTGATCTCGTCGGCCACCATGAAGGCGGAGTAAAAGCCCACGCCGAACTGCCCGATGATGTCGGTGTCCGCGCTCTCGTCGCCCTCCACCTGCTGGCGGAACTTCAGGCTGCCGGAGGAGGCGATCACGCCCAGATTGTTCTCCAGCTCCTCCTGGCTCATACCGATGCCGTTGTCGCTGACGGTCAGCAGCCGGTTCTCCTTATCCAGGATCAGCTTGATCTCGAACTCGTCCCGCTTGATACCCACCTTGTCGTCGGTGAGGCTCAGGTAGCACAGCTTGTCAATGGCGTCCGAGGCGTTGGAGATGATCTCCCGCAGGAAGATCTCCTTGTGGGTGTAGATGGAGTTGATCATCAGATCCAGCAGCCGCTTGCTCTCCGCCTTGAATTCTTTTTTCATCATGTTTGCTCAGATCTCCTTTGTTTGAAGGGAGATGCGCCGGGGCGCATCTCCCTGTGGTATACGTTTTCGCCTTACGCGAACTTCTTCCGGCTGATGAGCCAGCCCACGCAGGACAGCACCGCCACCGCGCCGGACACGATCATCATGACCTTGCAGAAGGGCGGAATGATCTTCTGCACCCTTTTGCCCACGCCGCAGGCCGCCTTGCCCAGCAGCTTCGTCGCTGCCTTGCCCACCGCGGCCACCGCGGATGCCGCAGCCTCCGCCGCCATGTGCGCCAGCTTTTTGGCCAGCTTGACGGCCGCCGCCGTCACCTTCCGGGCGATGCCGCCCGCCTGATGTAAAAACTTCTTCACGCTCAGCCCTCCTTTGCTGTATGCCAGTCGATGACCGCCGCCGGAGGTTTCTCCCGCCCGGCATCAACGGTCATTTTGCCGTTTGCTCTATTATAGTCCCGCCGGGCGCCGCTGTCAACGCGCCGCCCCGCCAATTCGGGCAGTCTGCCGCCGGTGCCTGAGACTCACCGCATGAAGCGGTCGATGGCGTCGTTCAGGGACTGTATGGCCTCCTGATCTCCCGCCTCCACCGCATCCACGATGCAGTGGCTGATGTGATCCTTCAGGATGGCGCGCCCCGTGCCGTTCAGCGCGGAGATCACCGCGCTGAGCTGCACCAGCACCTGGGAGCAGTCCTCGCCCCGCTCCACCATCTTCCGCACGGCGTCCAGATGCCCCTGCGCCCGGCTCAGCCGGTTCAGCACAGCCTTTGTCTGCTCGTGGGAGTGGCGGTGGGTATGGGTGTGGACATTTCCGTTCTCGTCCACATGGGTATGGGTATGCTCGTTCAAGGGTCTTTCCTCACTTGTTGTACTCGTAGGTGGGTTTGTTCATGTCGTATTTCTGCTTCAGCGGGTCGCGGCGCTCCATGCGGTCATAGTGCCGGCACAGGAACGGCTCCACGCCGTAGAACAGCGCCTTGCCGTCCAGATCGAAGAAAAACACGGCGAACAGCGCGGCGTACACGCCCAGTCCGATCAGCACGATCTTTTTCAGGATTTTGAATACAGTTTTCATTTTCCGTTCCTCCTCTTACCAGCTCATGGAATCGTCGAACTCCAGCAGGGACGGATCCAGCAGCACCTCCGGCATAAAGTAGCAGGTATAGCCCAATGCCAGCTTTCCGTCACTTTTCGCCTGCTTGACCAGATCGTTGTTGGCCTCCTGAAGCAGGTTCTCGAAGTAAATCAGGTGTTTCAGGTCCCTCTTCTCTCGTCCTCCTTGCTGCGCGGTTCGCGCAGTTATATCCAGTAAAATTATACATAATTGCAGAAAATTTGTCAATAAAATTGTGCCGTTTACACAGATTTCGGACACTTTACCCTCATTTGTCCGTTATCGTCGATTTTTTGACGATTTTCCCGGTAAAATTGACTTTCCCCTGCCGCCGTGGTACAATATTTTCAAAAATCCGGGAGGTACCACCATGAAACGTCTGCACCATCACGATCACAAGCACGCCCACGACCGCCACTCCCCCGAGGAGACGCTGGCGCTGCTGGGCTATATGGCCGACCACAACCGCCAGCACGCACAGGAGCTGCATGAGCTGGCGCACAGCGTGGACGGCGAAGCTGCCCAGCTGCTCCACGAGGCCGTGGTGGATCTCACCGTCAGCAGCGAAAAGCTGGCGGAGGCTTTGCGCATTCTGAAGGGAGAGGAATAACATGTGCCTGTCTACCGTTATGACCCGGCAGGGTCGGACGATCTGCAAAAATGTGGCCTCCGTCACCGAGAAGGACGGCCAGCTGGTGTTCACTGATATCATGGGCATCCCCACCGTGGTTCCCGGCGCTATCGAAAAGATCGACCTGCTGGAAAATATCATCACCATACGCGAAAAATAGCAGGCTGCGGCGGAACCGGCAAATATTCCCTTGTTCTCCCGCGTTGACAGTTCCTGTGAAATGTGTTACAATTTGGTTACAAAACAATCAGGAGGTTTATCATGGCTGATACCAAAAAGGCCGAAGGCCTTGTCTATAAGAACCACCCCCTGCGCCGGGTGGACAATTTCATCTACTACGGCAGCATGGCGGACAAATACATCGTTCTCCTGCAGATCCTCGACACCGCGAAGGAGCAGGACATGGACGTGGCCAAGCGCGTCTCCGTCCAGCTCCAGCTCACCGACCCCGACCTGAAGTCCCGGGACCGCGTGGTGAAGAAGTCCGAGAAGGACAGTCTCTATGCCGCCATGGACGTGGGCTGCATCTGGCTGGAGCGCGCTCTGGCCGGAAAGCTGTAAGACCATCATGAAGCGACTCTTTTCTGCATTGGCGGTGGTGCTGGCCTCCCTGCTGGTGGTAGGCGGCGACGCGGTGCTCTCCGGCGGCGCCAGCGCCCACGCTGTCAGCGCGCAGCAGGCCATCCCCGTTACGCTGGCCTCCGTCCCTTCCCCGCTGTCGGTTCCCCTTGTCACGCCTGACGCGGCGCGGCTGTCCCTGTTGGCGGGCGCCGCTGTCCCCGCCACGGCGCAGAACGCCGAGACAGCCGAGGACGCCGCCATGAACAACAGTGACCTGTCCGTCAAGGCCGCGGCAGACGATGCCGAAGCGCCCGACGCCGACGACAGCGAGGTCAAGGAGGAGACGCCCGTCTCCACCCCCATTCAGGCGCTGGGCGTGGTGTCCGGCACGGATGTCCGCGTCCGCAGCGGTGCAGGCACCGGCTATGACATTCTCAAGACGCTGGACAAGGGTACCCTTGTGGAGCTGACCGTCCAGGAGGGCGACTGGTACCGCATTTCCTACGACGGCGCCCGTGGCTACATCGCCTCCCAGTACGTCACCCGGTATGACTCCGCCACCGGCCTGTCCGGTGCCGGCAAGGTCACGGCGGACGTGCTGAACATCCGTTCCGCTCCTAAAAGCGGCAGCACCTCGCTGGGCACCGCGTCCCACGGTGCGGTGCTCACCGTCACCGGTATCGAGGGCAGCTGGTTCGCCGTCAGCTACAACGGCGTCAGCGGCTATGTGGCCTCCCAGTATGTGCTGATCTGCTCCCCCTCCACGGCGGACACCTCCGCCCCGGAGACGCCGGAGGAAACGCCGGCCGAGACGCCCGCCGAGACGCCGGCGGACAACCCCGCCGCCACCGTTTCCGGCAGCGAGATCGTCTCGCTGGCGCAGCAGTATCTGGGCGTTCCCTACGTATACGGCGGCTCCTCCTCCAGCGGCTTTGACTGCTCCGGCTTCACCATGTACGTCTTCTCGCAGCTGGGCGTCAAGCTGCCCCACGGCGCTACCAGCCAGCTGAGCTATGGTGCGTCCGTATCCCGCAGCGAGCTGCAGCCCGGCGACCTGGTGTTCTTCCAGGATTACGGCGCGGTGGCCTCCCATGTGGGCATCTACATCGGCGGCGACCAGTTCATCCACGCCTCGTCCTCCTACTACAACGGGCACTGCGTGGTGATCTCCTCCCTGACGGAGACATACTACAACAGTCACTACTACACCGCCCGGCGGCACTAAAGGTACATAAAAATTTCCCGGTACACATCCGGGAAATTTTTTTGCCCCGCCGTGAAACGTTTTGCCCGCCGGCGAGTCTTATAAGCAGGAGGTGAGAAAATGACGGATTTCGAGGAGATCTACGCCACTTACTTCGACAGCGTGTACCAGTACGTCCTGTCCCTGTGCCGGGATGTTCACACCGCCGAGGAGGTCACGCAGGAATCGTTCTGCAAGGCCATGACCCATCTGGATCGATTCGACGGCCGGTGCCGCCTGTATGTGTGGCTGTGTCAGATCGCCAAAAACACCTATCTCACCCATGTCAGAAAGCAAAAACGCCGCGCCGCCCCGCCGGAGGACGAGCCGTCCCATCCGGGCTTTGAGGGTGAGCTGCTGGACAGCGACAGCGCGTGGCAGCTGCACAGACTCCTGCACGACCTGAACGAGCCATACAAGGAGGTGTTCTCCCTGCGGGTGTTCGGAGAGCTGTCATTTTCCCGGATCGGCCAGCTGTTCGGCAAGTCGGACAGCTGGGCGCGGCTGATATTCTATCGGGCAAAAACGGAGCTAAGGAGGCGAGCCGATGAAAACGACCTGTAACGTCATTCAGGATCTTCTGCCGCTGTACTGCGACGACGCGTGCAGCGCGGAGAGCCGCCGGCTGGTGGAGGAGCACCTGCGGGAGTGCGATGACTGCCGGGAGACATACCAGCTGATGCAGGCAGCGCTGCCCGCCAGCGCCGCCCACACCCAGCAGCAGGCCACGGCGCAGGCGGCGCAGGCGTGGAAAAAGCAGGGCAGCACCTCATTTTTCAAGGGCTGTCTGGTGGTGCTGGCGAGCGTGATCCTGCTGTTTCTGGGCATCGCCCTACAGCACTGGTGTACCACCGCGCCGCTGGTATGTCCCCATCTGGCGAAGAATGCGGAAGCCTATTTCGAGGCACAGGGCAGGGCGCTGAGCTTTTCCTATGAGGCCGGTCATGTCCGGGGCGGCTATATGGCCTCGCTGCTATATGACTACAACAGCGAGACGTACTATATAGGGCTTTTCGAGCGGGACAGCCTGTTCCATAGCCGCTGGCGCTGCTGCGGCGGCGTGGTGGGCTTTGAGGCCGGGCAAATGACCAGCTATAATTACAGCGACCCGGAGGGCAACGCCATCCTGATCTTTGCCGGGGTCAAGCTGCCCAAGGAGGCCAAATGGTACACCTTTACCAACGGCGGTATCGTCTACACCTGCCCCATTGAGGGCGAGGGCTTTACGGATCTGTTCGTTATCGCCGATGGGCGGGGCGACATCAACGGCTATCCCACCCTGCTGGATGAAAACATGCAGCCCATCGCATAAAAAACCGGCGCTCAGTGAGCGCCGGTTTTTTTATGCGCCCTCGGCGGGCGTCTCGTCCTTTGTCTCCGCAGCGGCCTTTTTCGCCGCCGCCATGTTCACATACAGCTCCTCCGGCTTGTGGGGGTGCAGCTTGATGTTGTAAAACAGCATGAACGCCGCCACCAGCACCATCACAAGGCTCAGCGCCTGGCTGACCCGAATGGGCTCGCCGCCGATGGTCCAGTTGAACAGGTACAGGCTGTCCGTCCGCAGACCCTCGATCCAGAACCGGCCGATGCCGTACCACAGGAAGTAGAACCATGTGTTTTCGCCGTCGAAGCGGCGTCCCTTCGCCACGATAAAGACGATCAGCAGCAGCCCCACTACGTTCCACAGGCTCTCATACAGGAACGTAGGATGCACCTCCACCAGCGTCCCCGCGGTGGTGGTCAGCTGCATCCGCCACGGCAGCGCCGTCTCCGCGCCGAAGGCCTCCCGGTTCATGAAGTTGCCCCAGCGCCCGACGGCCTGCCCGATCAGCAGTCCCATCACCACCAGATCGGTCAGCGCCCCCAGCTTGAAGCCCCGCTTTTTGCTGAGCACAAGGCACACCAGCACCGCCGCGATCACGCCGCCGTAGATGGCCAGCCCGCCGTCCCAGATAGCCACGGACTCCGCCCAGTCGAAGGAGCCGTCCTCTTTTTTGAATCTGTCCAGATAGAACAGCACATAGTACAGCCGCGCGCCCACGATGGCCAGCGGCACGCCCCACAGCACGCCGTCCATGAGGTCGTCCTCTTTGATGCCGTACCTCTCCTTCTGCTTCATGCAGAAGGCCAGCGCCGCCAGCACCCCCAGTGCAATGAGGATACCGTACCAGTAGATGGCCTTTCCGCCGATGTGGAACGCCGTGGACGAGGCGGTAAACGCCCAGTCCCCGAAAAGCCCCGGAAACCGGATGGGGCTGTCTGTCATGATGCTCATGCTTCCTCCTCCTTGGGCGCGATCACCGAAAGCGCCATGTGGCTCCGCGTCACGTTCTCCCGCAGGAACGCCAGCACGTCCGCCGCCGTGATGCTGTCATAGATCTCCGGGAACCGGTAGGGGTCGTACCCCTGGAACCGTCCCTCCGCCATGGACACGGCGATGGACTCGAAGGAGTTCAGCTCCCGCAGCGCCGCGCCGAAGTTGGCGTTGACGATGCGCTTGTAATAGTCCTCGTCCACGCCCTCGCGCACCAGCCGCTGCGCCTCGGCCAGTATCTCCTCCGCCACGGCCTTGGGATCCTTGCTGTCGCCGCCGGCGTAGGCGTAGGCCGCGCCGGGCAGGATGTCGAACGCCGCGCCGAAGGAGCCGTTGATCAGCCCCTGGCTGTACAGCCGGGCGTACAGCGGGCTGGACTCGCCCATGAGCACGTCGCAGGCCAGCTCCCCGATGGCGGCGAACCGGTGCTGCTCCTCTCCCCCGTGCTGGGGCGGGCACTTGAAGCCCACCAAAAACGAGGGCATGGACACCTCCATGTGCTCCTCCGCATAGGCTCGCGCCGCCTCGGTGGGCTCCTCCGCGCCGTAGTCCCGCTCGATCAGCTCGCCGCTGTCCTTGGGCAGCACGCGCCGGGCGATGTCCAGCACCTGCTGCGGCTCCACGTCGCCCACCACCACGAGGCACATGTTGGCCGGGGTGTAGAACGCCTTGTGGCAGTCGTACAGCGTTTGCGCCGTGATCTCGCGGATGCTCTCCACGCTGCCGGCCACCGGCGTCCGGGCGGGGCTGGTGTGGTACAGGGACTGCATCAGCTGCTTGTACACCTGCCACTCCGGGTTGTCCTCGATCATGCCGATCTCCTGCCCGATAATGCCCTGCTCCTTCTCCACGCTCTCGTCGGTAAAATAGGGCACCGACACGAAGGACAGCAGGATCTCCAGATTCTCGTAAAACTTCTCCGTGGAGTCGAAATAATAGCACGTGATGGCGTTGGACGTAAAGGCGTTTGGCTCCGCGCCGTTCATGGCCAGCTCCTGCAGGGCGTTGCCGTCCTCCGTGTCGAACATTTTATGCTCCAGATAGTGGGCGATGCCCGCCGGCGTATCCAGCCACTGGCCGTTCAGCCGGAAGCGCATGTCCATGCCGCCGTACCGGGTGGCAAACAGCGCGTACTTCCGGGAAAAGCCCTTCTTGGGCACGATGCACACCGGCAGGCCGTCGTCCAGCGTCACCCATATCACTTCCTCCCCGATGCGGGGGTACAGCTTCTTGTCCATTTACGCCTCCTCCTTTCCGCTCAGGAAGTACACCGTATCCGGCTTCACCGTCTGTGCCGCCGCCATGATGCGCTCCTTTGTCACCTGCTCCAGCGCGGCAGCCAGCTCCTCCGGCGTCTCCTCCACCCCGGAGGCGATCTGTCCCAGATAGAAATTCTCCAGCGCACCCTGGGAATCCGACAGGGACAGCAGCGACGCGCGGATGGCCTGCAATGCACCCTCCTGCTCCCAGTCCTCCCAGTCGCCCTGCTGCACGGCTGCCAGCTGGCGGCCGATCTCCTCCTCCGCCCGGCGGAAGTCCTTCGTCTCCACGCCGCTGGACACCGTGAGGATGCCCTTGCTGCGGGCATAGCTGCTGGAGGCATAGTAGCACAGGCTCAGCTTCTCCCGCACGTTCAGGAACAGTTTGGAATTGCTGGTGCCGCCGAAGATCAGGTTGGCCAGTACCATGGCGGGATAGTCGTCGCTGCCGCAGCGGTAGCCCATAGCCAGCTTGCCCTGCGTCACGTCCATCGTCTCCGTCACCAGCCGGGGCTGGGCGGGCGCCTGTACGCGCTCCACCGGCGGCAGCTCCGTCTGCGCCCCTCTGGGCAGCGCCGCCAGTGCCGCCAGCACCGCGTCCTCCACCCGCTTCTCCTCCGCGCTGCCGCAGTAGATCAGCTCCACACGGCTGCCGGACAGCAGCGCCTGCCCGTGGGTATACAGCGTCTGGTTGTTCAGCCGCGATGCCGTCTCCTCGTCGCCCAGCCGCAGCACGCTGTACGGTTCACCGGCGCACATCTCCTGCATGAGCCGGATGTCCGCCCAGTCCCGCTTGTCGTTCTTCAGTCCGCGGATGGCATCGATCAGGTTGGCCTTCTCGCTGTCCACATACTCGCTGAGGAACCGTCCCCGCTGGGTCACAGGCTCCAGCAGCAGCTCGCCCAGCAGCTCCGCCACCGGCTCCAGCAGCTTCTCGCCATGGGGCGTGAAGGCGTCGTCGATGAATCCGGCCGCAAAGCCCACGCACTGGCGCTCGCCCTTCTTGCGCACGGTATAGTCGATATTGGCGCCATACAGCGTGTCCAGCGCAGCGGACAGGCTCTCCATATCCGGGTACCGGACGGTGCCCCGCCGCATAACGGCGGGCAGCAGCGCGTTGGCCGATGCCGTCTCCCGGCGCAGCGGCGCGATGAGATTCAGCGTCAGACGGCTCGTCTTGAAATGTTGTGCGGGCAGATACGTCAGGAACACGTCCTGCATGATCTCCCGGCGGTTTTCAAACATAGTCCTACCTCCTGGTGCATACAAATATGAATTCACCGTATAGTATACACCATCACGCCCCAAAAGAAAAGAGGGCGAATAAAGGCAGCATTTTATTTCAGTGAATAAAAGCAGCATTTTATTTTAGGCAGCACCGCATAATGGGACAAAAGCAATTGTGCGGCGCTGCCTTTACTATTGCCCCTCTTTTGTGGTATGCTTGCAGAAGAAAGCGCCGGCACACGGCGCAGCAGAGAAAGCACACAGGCAGGTGACAGATATGTATTTTGCGTACGGAGAAAAAGAGCTGGCCTATCTGCGGCGGAAGGACAAGCGGCTGTGCGAGGTCATCGACCGCATCGGTCACATCGACCGCGCGGTGGATACGGACTTGTTTTCGTCCGTTGTCCACCACATCATCGGCCAGCAGATCTCCACCAAGGCGCAGGCCACCATCTGGCAGCGGATGCAGGACGCATTGGGTCAGGTGAACGCCGAAACCATTCTGGCGGCGGGCATCCCCCGGCTGCAGGCTCTGGGCATAAGCTTCCGCAAGGCAGAGTACATCACGGATCTTGCTGAAAAAGTCCGCACCGGCGCATTTGATCTGGACGCCGTGGCGCACATGAGCGATGAGGACGCGATCCGGGCGCTAAGCAGTCTGAAGGGGATCGGCGTCTGGACAGCGGAGATGATCCTGCTGTTCTGCCTGCAGCGACCGGATGTTTTCAGCTACGACGATCTGGCCATCCAGCGTGGGCTGCGCATGGTCTATCACCACCGCCGCATCGACCGCAAGCTGTTTGACCGGTATCGCCGCCGCTTCAGCCCCTATTGCAGCGTGGCGAGCCTGTATCTGTGGGCGGTGGCCGGCGGCGCGATCCCGGAGCTGCGGGAGATATAGGTCTCACCAGCAAAAGAAGCAGGCTCGATTCGCGTGCGCAAATCGAGCCTGTTTCTTTTGTGGTTTCTTCAAGCAGCGGTTTTCAGCTCACTTTGTCTGCCCGTGATATAGAAGAAATACTCCTGTGAGTAGATGATTTATTCACAGTGATTTTTCCTTTGCGATAGGCAGACAGATTGACTTTCCACCTGCTTTTTGATACAATCCGGTTAGACGGCGCTAACCGCGATTTATAATGTAAAAAAAACCGAGCAAATGCAGCGGATTGCTCTTTGATTTGGCTGATTGCTGCATAAAAAAGGCTAATCGCTTCAAGGAGCAACCATGAACAGCGAGATACTTAAAGATACAATACGCTCTAAACAGAAGGTAGTTTTACTCCGTTCTCGGTGCAGGGTCAGCCTGTACATCCATGGACGAAGAATAAGCCAGGCGGATCATCTGCTCATCAATACCGATTTCACCATGGGACAGATTGCCCGGAAGGGACTATAATCGAACGCTGTGCCGCGCATTGGAAGGCAGCCTATGCGCAAGCGCCGGTTAGCCGCATCTAACTACGCGATCTGCATATATGCGTTAGATAAATCTAACGTTCAAAGGAGTGATGACAATGCGCGAACGCAAGGATTTTTGGGACAGAAATGCCGGCCTATATGACCGGTTTATGCGAAAAGACGGAGCGGCATACGAAATGATGTATGAGCTGATCCAGCCAGTTGCGCGGCACAAGACGGTGCTGGAGCTGGCCACCGGCACGGGATTGATCGCAAAACACATCGTAAACGCGGCGGCTCTTGTTGAGGCGACGGACGCCTCCGCGGAAATGATCGCAGAAGCGAAACGGGACAATCACTCGGCGAAGCTTCATTTTTCCGCGCAGGATATGTTCCATCTGCCCTATGCGAACCAGTCCTTTGATGTGGTGATCGTGTCCAACGCGCTGCATATCGTGCCGCAGCCGGAAAAAGCCCTGCAAGAGATAAAACGGGTACTGAAAGACGACGGCACGCTCATCGCGCCGACCTTCACCCACGCGGGGAACTCGTTTTCCGGCAAGGTCAGGGCATTTTTCATGAGGCTGGCGGGCTTCCCTCTCCACAGCAGGTGGATGAGTGAGGAATACCTGCGCTTCCTGCGGCGGAACGGCTGGTCAGTGCGAAAAAGCGTTGTTCTGAAGGCATCCTTCCCGCTGACTTATGCGGAATGTGTGAAATCGGAGGTGTGATAAGATGTCATTTTTTGAGAACACCAGAAAGCCTGTGGGGCTTGGCGGGAAGCTCATGGTCGCTATGATGAACCTGGGGCACAGTCCCGTGGCACGGTGGGGACTTCGCTTTTTGGAGCTTCCTCTGGACGCCAAGGTGCTGGACTGTGGCTGCGGCGGTGGGGCGAACATCAAGAGACTTCTGAAAAAATGCCCGGAAAGTATTGTCAAGGGCATTGACTATTCCCCCGTCAGTGTGGAGAAATCCAAAAAGGTCAACGAGGCCGCCATCGCGGAGGGACGCTGTGCCGTTCTGCAAGGCAGTGTGGCGGATATGATCTTCGCAGGCAACTGGTTCGATGCGGTCACGGCCTTTGAAACCGTCTATTTCTGGCCTGACCTGCCGCGGTGCTTCCGGGAGGTTTACCGGGTGCTGAAGCCCGGCGGGACATTTCTCCTCTGCAACGAGAGCAATGGCGACACGGATAAGGACGAAAAGTGGACGGAGATCATCGGCGGCATGACCATCTACAAGGATGCCGAGCTGAAGACGTATCTGGAGCAGGCGGGCTTTCAAGATGTGCAGATACACAAAAAGAAAAGCTGGCTCTGCATCACGGCGCGGAAATGAGGGAGAAGCAGACAGATGAAGGACAAGAAGCTCCCGTTCGACCGCAGCTGCCATGTGCTGTATTCCAAGCCCTGCAAGAAGGAGATACGGGCGAAGATCGCCCTGCACTATCCTGCGGCAGAGCGGGAGGCGGTTTGGGAACAGGTGCAGCGGCAGTATGCGGACTTCCTCTCCGACTGGCGCACCGATTTGGGCGGCAAGCGGAACTTCCACAACGGCGTAGGCGGCACCTACGACTGCATCGCCATCATGAGTTATTATGTGGTCTGCAAGGCCGTCACATCCTTCCGAGAGATCGAGGAGATGGAGGAAAACCTGATCCTGCCGTCATTCCGCAAGCTCTCAAAGTTTGTCGACTGCAACAAGCCCTTTTTTAAGAAGCTGATGTACAAGGCCTTCTGCACGGCAAAGAAGCGCTGCGACGAGTGGCACGATTACGAGATGACGGTTGCACCTTATGAAAACGGCAAGCCCATCTATTATGAATTTACATCGTGTCCGGCGGCGGAATTTGCCAAGCAGTTCGGATTTACGGACATTATGCCCGCCCTGTGCAATGTGGACTATGCGTCCATGGAGCTGCTCCACGCAAGGCTGGTGCGGACGACTACCTGCGTGAACGGTTGCCGATGTGACTATACCATCTGCGGCGATAAAGACTCATACCTAAAGATACATCCCGAATACCGGGACGAGGCGGGATTCAGAAGGAATCGGTAATGCTTTTACAAGTGATTTTGGAAGGCATCGGGCTGGGCGTTCTGCTCATTTTGGTTTGCGCCATCGGTATCCGCAAGGGCGCGGTGGGCATGGTGCATCTTTACAGCCCGGAAGTTCAGGACAGGTGCGTAACGCTGGGACTTACAACACACGCGAAAATCAAGCGAAACGCTTTGCTTTTCAAAGCGGTATACAAAGCAATCATTGCAGACCTGCCGGAGTTTGAAAAAGCGGATCGCTTCAAGATGAACATCGTCAACTGCGCAATGCTCGGCGCGTTCATCCTCTCCACTCCGGCCCTGTGCCGTCTGGACTACACCATGAGCGAAGCGGGCGGCGCGACTGACTTTGTGCGGCAGTACACCCTCGCCTCCGGCGGCCCCTACTGCGATTGCGGGTATAAAAAGAAGGGCTTCGTGAAAGCCGGAATGTAGACAGGACGATGAAGGAACCCTGTTTTCAGAATATTTGCGCAGTGGTAATGGCACAAGGGCTTGAGAAAAACATACCAAATCCGCGTTTTCCTTTGTTCGTCAAATTTTAACATTTTGCTACTTGCATTTCAAAAGGCGTTATGTTATATTCCATCATACTAAAGAACTTTAATTTGTACTGACAGGAGGTTTTCACAATGAAACGTCTCGGTTTATTCGCAGCAGGCGTGCTGTTTGGCACCGCCGGTCTCAAGATCCTTTCCAGCAAGGACGCCAAGAAGGTCTATTCCCATACCACCGCCGCAGTGCTGCGCGCCAAGGACTGTGTGATGCAGGCTGTGACCAATGTCCGTGAGAACGCTGAGGACGTCTACGCCGAAGCCAAGGACATCAACGAGCGCCGCGCAGCGGAAGAGGACGCCGAAGTCATCGAGGACGCGTCCAAGGAAAAAGCGGACGAGGAATAAATCGAAGGAGAGCCGCGCTCGCGGCTCTCTTTCACATTCGGAGGAACTGATACACTATGAAATGCAAAATCATGCATGAATCTGCCGGGCGCATGCGCGTACATCTTGCTTGCCGCCGCATGTCGCTGCATCAGGCGGACGTCCTGGAATATTACCTGCGCAATGTGGACGGCGTGAGCGAGGTTTCGGTTTTTGACCGCACGCAGGACGCCGTGATCGTCTACCGCGCAGACCGTGCCGCGCTCGTGCGCGCACTCGCGGCGTTTTCGTTTGACACGGCCGAGACGATGGGTCTCGTCCCCGACCACACGACGCGTACGCTCAACCGCGAATTTGAAGACAAGCTCTCGTGGACGGTGATCCGCCGCGTGATCTCGAAGCTCTTCTTCCCGCTCCCCGTCACCACGGCACTCGCCATCTGCCATTCGATCAAGTACATCCGCGAAGGCATCTCCGCGCTGCTGCACGGCAAGCTCTCCGTCGCCGTGCTCGACGCCACCGCCGTCACCGTGTCAATGGTGCGCGGCGACTTTTCAACGGCGGGCTCCGTGATGTTCATGCTCCGCCTCGGCGAAATTCTCGAGGACTGGACGCACAAAAAGTCCGTCGCGGATCTCGCCGGCGCGATGTCGCTCAACGTCGATCACGTCTGGCTCAAGACGGGCGAAACGGAAACGCTTGTGCCCATCGGCGATATTCAGGCAGGCGACTGCGTCGTCGTGCGCACCGGCAACCTCATTCCGCTCGACGGCAAAATCGTCTCCGGCGAGGCGATGGTCAATCAGGCATCCATGACGGGCGAATCCATGCCCGTGCCCAAGCGCGAGGGCAGCTATGTCTACGCAGGCACCGTTGCCGAAGAGGGCGAGTGCGTCGTGCGCGTAGAAAAGGCTCTCGGCGGCGGTCGGTACGACCGCATCGTGCACATGATCGAAGAATCGGAAAAGCTCAAATCCACGGCCGAGGACAAGGCCTCGCGCCTTGCCGATAAGCTTGTGCCTTACACGCTCGGCGGCACGATCTTGACCTATCTCATTACGCGCAATATCACAAAGATGCTGGCTGTGCTGATGGTCGACTTCTCCTGCGCGCTCAAACTCTCCATGCCCATCGCAGTGCTCTCTGCCATGCGCGAGAGCAGCAGCTATCACATCTCCGTCAAGGGTGGGCGCTTCCTCGAAGCCGTTGCCCAGGCGAACACCATCGTCTTCGACAAAACCGGCACGCTCACCTACGCCACGCCCAAGGTCGCGCAAATCGTCACCTTCGGCGGCAACGAGGAGAGTGAAATGCTCCGCCTTGCCGCGTGCCTTGAAGAGCACTATCCCCACTCCATCGCCAACGCCGTCGTGGCCGAGGCCAAGAACCGCGGTCTGACGCACGAGGAGTATCACTCTCAGGTGCAGTACGTCGTGGCGCATGGCATTTCGAGCATTGTGGACGACAAGAAGGTTCTCATCGGCAGCGCGCACTTCGTCTTTGAGGACGAGGGCTGCCGCGTGCCGGAGGGCGAAGAGGATAAGTTTGAATCGCTCCCGCCCGAATTTTCGCACCTGTACCTCTGCATCGCGGGTGAGCTCGCCGCGGTCATCTGCATCCATGACCCGCTGCGCAAAGAAGCAAACGCCGCCGTGCGTGCGCTGCATGCGCTTGGCATTGACAAGGTCGTGATGATGACCGGCGACAGCCGCAAGACCGCCGAGGCCGTCGCCGCCGAGGTCGGCGTCGACGCCGTCTACGCCGAAGTGCTCCCCGAGGATAAGGCCGCATTCGTCCGCAGTGAAAAGGCCGCAGGCCGCAAGGTCATCATGATCGGCGACGGCGTGAACGATTCCCCCGCTCTGTCCGAAGCCGACGCGGGCATCGCCATTTCGAGCGGCGCCGCCATTGCGCGCGAGATCGCGGATATCACGATCTCGTCCAAGGATCTGTTCGCACTCGTCACGCTGCGCTCTCTCAGTCAGCAGCTCATGGCGCGCATCCACCGCAACTACCGCTTCATCGTGAGCTTCAATTTCTCGCTCATCGTGCTCGGCGTGCTCGGCATTCTGCCGCCGACGACCTCGGCGCTGCTGCACAACATGTCCACGCTCGCCATCAGCCTCAAGAGCATGACGAATCTGCTGCCCGAGGGTGAGCAGAACAGCGTCCACTGATTTTTCTCAATAAGCAAGGCCCTATGTTTCTCGCGCACGCGTCAAACGCGTATGCGGTCCCTCCCACCAGAAGCCGAAGATGTCTTCCAACGTCTGGTCAAGCGCCTGTCTAAAGCGGAAGAAGCTGTGTGTCTCCGCCAGCGCTCCCAGCTTGACCATGGCGTTGGTCACACGTTCACGGTCAAGGCTTTCTGTTACATAGGTAAAACCGAATAAGCATAAGCGAAAGGCAACGACCTACTTTGTTAAAAGTGGTTGTTGCCTTTTGCATAGCCTGATGATCGCGGGCGGCACGGATGTGGCCACGGTGGCGGGTATCCTCGGCCACAGCCAGCCCTCCACCACGCTGGATATCTACACCCACGCCTTCGACAAGAACAAAAAGGCCGCCAGCCAGATTATGCAGAGCAGCTTGGAGATCTGAGCTATCTTCCGAAAAGCTCTGTCCGGTTGCGCTACGCAGTAAAAACATATAATTTGAACAATTCTATATAAAAATGCCGTGAAATTATACGATTTCACGGCATTTTTTGTACGCCCGACTGGATTTCCCCTCCGGGGATAAACTTCGACTCCAGGGGCGCACA
>ENA-ORTG01001616-ORTG01001616.1-human-gut-metagenome-genome-assembly--contig:-NODE-1616-length-19917-cov-3.310744_pt1 | contig 19917 bp, 19 predicted proteins | sample MGYA00241906_ERZ509176 | MGnify/ENA primary metagenome ERZ509176 (study PRJEB26280, sample SAMEA2338811) | human gut metagenome | biome: human gut; feature: human-associated habitat; material: faeces...
CACAGTCCCATAAAGATTTTACAGAGTGGACTATAATAAGATCACAATCTAAATAAAGGACTTTGTGCAGAGATGAAGGCAAAATAGAAGTGATAAATAATTTATAATAAGTTGTCAAAGATACATAAGAACCCATATTGGGAAAGTCAACAACCAACTTTCTATCTACAGCATACAAACACAAATGTTGGTTGTATTTTTCCTCTACAATACTTGTTATCGTGTTTTGGGAATCGCTTGTCAGATTATCACCAAGAATATGGATTGTTATATTCTCCTCTTTATTGTTTTCCAAGCAGATAATTGATAAACTGCTGTGCGGTTCGTCCTGAGATTCCCCCATGGCTTAATTCCCACTTATTTGCCTCTGTACACAATTGCTCATCTGTCATGTTAACTCCGCTCTTTCTGGCAAGCTCAATGACAATATTAAAATATTCCTTCTGACTAGGCTTAGAGTAATTGATTGTAACACCGAACCTATTTACAAGCGAAAGCTTCTCCTGCATTGTGTCTGAACGGTGCATTCCATTGTCTGTCTGCACGTCATCCCTGTCATTCCATGTCTCCTTGATAAGATGACGTCTGTTGGAGGTTGCATATATAAGTATATTATCCGGCTTTGTCTCAACACCGCCCTCAATGACTGCCTTTAAGAACTTATACTCTATCTCAAACTCCTCGAATGATAAATCATCCATATAGATGATAAACTTATAATTCCGGTTCTTCACATGTGAGATCACGGCTGACAGATCCTTGAACTGGTGCTTGTAAATCTCGATCATACGCAGTCCCTGTTCATAATACTGGTTGATGATCGCCTTGATACTGGTCGATTTACCCGTACCGCTGTCACCAAACAACAGACAGTTGTTCGCTTTTCTTCCCTGTACAAATGCCTCTGTATTATCCACAAGCTTCTTCTTCTGGATTTCATACCCGATCAGGTCATCGAGCATCACCTTATCTGTGTTGTTGATCGCGATAAATTCCAGATCCTTCCCATCGTCATGGCGGATACGGAACGCCTTATTCAGCCCGAACATCCCGACTCCATACTGCTTGTAGAACGCTGTCATAATGTCAAAGATCTCATCGACACTTTCCGCCTCGCTGACACGGTCGCTGATATCACGCACCTTCTCACTGACATTCTGGTTATACATCTGTTCCTTCTTCGGCAGTGACTTGTAATTCGTGATTGTTGTGAAACAGTCAATGCCAAGATCCTTCTCGATCGGTGCAAAATCAAAATGGAACAACCGCTTGAAGATTGCATAATCATTTTTTGCAAATGCATTGACTGAGCCATCTCCTGCGCCAACCTTCTCGCAGGTAAGCGTAAATGAATTCTCATTTGTGATCAGCAAAAACGCCAGATAATCCTGCCACAGATTCCGGTTGAAGCCATAGCTTGTTGCCACATCCAGAATCCGCTTGATCTGCTGGTAAATCCGTGTGACCAATTCCTCCTTGGTACTCGTCTTCTTCTCCCATGCCTCAAAAATATCCGCCATGCAATATAAGATACTGTCCTGCCCTAAATCACGATATAAAACGAGTCCCGGTACTTCTTTGTACATGTTGTTACATCTCCTTGTTTTGTTTTTTACTGTCCGTTTTTTCGACTTTTGATTTCATTGCAAAAAGCCGCCTGCCTGCCGATTCAAGTGGGACTACATCGTCCGGCACCTGTTTGTCATCAACATTAATCTCCCGTTTTTTTATTCTCCGGTACACGATTGACCGGAAATATGCATAAAGCACAGACACAAGCGGAATGAAGATAAACATTCCGACCACGCCCATCAGGTCTCCGCCGGCAATCACAGCCAGAAGCACCCAGATCGCGGGCAGATTAATGTCTCCGCCGACAAGCTTCGGATAGATAAAATAATTCTCTATAAACTGTAAAATAAAGAACAATAACACAAACCACAGCACCTGCTTCGGGTCAACAACCAGAAGCAGAAAGCATCCGATAAAAAGTCCGATAAATGCACCAAACACCGGTATCAATGCCGTAAATGCAATCAGAACGCCAATCGTAAGCGGATATTGTATGCCCGCGATTGCCATCGCAATCATGAACATGATGCCGAGGATGATACCCTCCCGGAACTGTCCGGTAAAAAACTTGGAGAATGTCGTACTTGCTATCTTACCGAACACCATCAGCTCATCTGCCGTCTTTTCCTTGAACAACGCATAGATGACAAGCTTCGTCTGCCTGCCGAGCTTCTCTTTCTGTGCCAGAATATATGCGGAAAAAATAATCCCGATAAATATATTTATGACGGTTCCAATGATAGATGAGAAGATAGAAACCGTCGCCGACATGATCTCTCCGCCGTTATCATTGAAGAACGAGAATATCTGGTCAAAATCCGGTTCAATGCCGGCAATCTTCTCCGATATTGCCGGAACATTCTTCGTATATGCAAGTGCAAGCTCCTTCGCCCGGTTTACAAATCCGGGCAGAAGCTCTTTCACCTTTCCAACCGTATCCGCAACCTCCGGTACAACTACAAACAGCACAAGCGCTATAAAAAGCAGTGCCGCGATATACGTAAGCACCATGCTGATCGGACGCCGGAACCGGTACAGGCGGTTTTTTTCATTCTTGAAGATTCCCTGTTCGATTCCACGCATCGGAATATTCAATACAAATGCAATCCCGCATCCAATCAAAAATGGAAGCATCACAGAAAAAACCATACCGAAAAATCCACTTATAATATGCAGATGATTGACTACAAATATCAGAAGTACCGTAAAAGTAATAATCGCAAGTATCAATTGTACCAGATGTTTTTTGTCTTTCATTCTAATCTGCTGTATCAGTCATACAGCAAGCCTCCTTCTATTCTACCGGTTGATGCAGGCTCTCGCTGTCTTTCCCGGTGCCGCAGCTCCCTTCGGTACGAGCACAATCTGGATTCCCTCCAGACGTTTCGCCAGACCGCTTGTACCACTCATCTGACCATTCTTTGCCCAATCCAACCAACCGTATGACTGCACATGTACACGATAGTAAATATCATACTGCTGTGCTGCCTGTCCAGTCAGTTCAATCTGAATTGCCTCGAGACGCTTGCCAAGCCCGCTCGTTCCACTCGTTGTTCCATTGGATACCCAATTCTGCCAGCCAAATGTCTGTACGTGTGTCTTGTAACGGACACCACCGTTTATATTTCTTCCAAGGCGAATCTGGATTGCCTCCAGACGCTTTGCCTTTCCACTTGTTCCACTCATCGTGCCATCAGCGCGCCAGTTATTCTCCCAGCCAAACGTCTGCACATGCGTTTTGTAATTGATGCTACCCGGATACGCGGATACAAACGTCTTCGACGTTGCAACGCCCGGATTTGCACCCTTTGGTACGATCACGATATTGATTGCCTCCAGACGTTTTGCCAGACCTTCGGTTCCTGCCATCTCTCCATTCTTGGACCAATCTAACCAACCATACGTCTGCGCATGCACACGATAATAGACATCAAAGTGGTTTGCCATCTCGCCGTAAAGCTTGATCTGGATTGCTTCCAGGCGCTTTGCTTCTCCGCTTGTTCCGCTCATCGCACCATTCGTTACCGGATTCTGCCAGCCAAAGGACTGGACGTGGGTGCGGTAGGAAGTAGTAATTTTCCCCTCTACATCTTCAAATATATAGCCATATTCCTTGGCATAAGACTCTACGTACGAAACAGCATACCCCCGAATAGTTTTAAGATTTACACACCCCCAAAAAGCACTATTCTCTATTTTCGTCACGCTTTCCAATCGTTGTTACTCCATCTGGTATAACAGCATACTCCAATAAAGCGCAATAATAAAATGCCTCATCACCTATTGTTGTCACACTGTCTGGTATTACAATACTTTTTAATAATCTACAATCCGCAAACGCACACTCGCCTATTTTCTTTACACCATCCGGAATCACTACCGTTTCCAATGCTGTCTTGCTTTGAAATGCCCTATCCCCAATCTCGGTACATCTGCTTGGTATTACGACATCTGCACCGTTTGCCTTATATTTTATAATCTTCGTTCCATCCCACTCAAAATCTGCTTCACTCGTCTCAGCTATATCTGCAACTACCATTTCTGTCGGTTCTTCCGCCAACACCGTCCCTGCCGGAACGTTTACCAGTAAACTCACGCCCATGCACGCCGCCAGTGCAAAGCCTGCAAATCTCTTTGTTCTTCTCATCTTTTTCCTCCTCTTTTGCTCTCCATATACATGATTTCTTCTCGCCCCGCGCGCAATAATTAGTAAAGATATTTACTATTTGAGATAGTACATTTCTTTACTATGCTATTGTGTAAACAAGGTGAAATTATGGATAATAAAAAATATATTGAACGAATCAAAAATTTAAGAGAGGATCATGACTACACGCAGGAATATGTCTCCAACTATCTTGGCACATCCCAGACAATGTACGCTCGCTATGAGCGCGGTGCCAACGAATTGCCAATCCGCCATCTTCTATCCCTGTGCAAATTGTATCACGTTTCCTCCGATTATATACTTGGACTGAGCAATAAACTCTAAGTCCTTGTTTTAAATCGTCCATCTGTCTTTAATTTTAGTAAATATATGTACTAAAGCCAAGTCGATTTCTTGTAAGTCTTCTAAATATATGCTATCTTAATTTTATATTATTTTTTAAGGAGCGTGATTCTATGAATTGTCCAACATGTGGAGCAACACTTACAGACGGCACTACAACCTGCCCTACCTGCGGAGCAGCGATCTCCCAGCCGGCAGATTTCAACCAAATGCAATATCAACAGCCTGAGACAAACTTCAATCAGGCGCAGTATCAGCAGCCTCAGGCAAACTATAATCAGCAACCATACCAGCAGCCTCAGGCAAATTTCAATCAGGCACAATACCAGCAGCCTCAAGCAAACTATAATCAGGCACAGTATCAGCAGCCTCAGGCAAATTACAACCAGATGCCATATGCAAATTCTGCTGCCTATGCCCCAGCAGGTGCTAAGTACAAGCGGAAATTCAATGCCGGACATTTTGCAGTGATGGGCGGAAGCCTGCTCTGTCTGATCTCCGTCTTTCTTCCGTTCCTGTCTGTTTCCCTTTTTGGATACAGTGAATCCATGTCGTTATTTAAGGACGGCGAAGATGGCGTCATCTTTTTGATAACTGCAATCGTGATCATTGCATTGTCTATGCTGCGGGTAAATACATTGAATATTATCCTGACCCTGATTCAGGGAATTTTTGCAATTTATGAAACTATGAGCGCAAAAAGCGAACTTTCCGATTATGGTTCTATGGTTCAATATGGTGCTGGTTTCTATCTGCTTTTGATCGGTGGTATCGTTGCATTTGTCGGTGCCATTATCGGCTTGGTTCTTCATATCAATGCAAAGAAAGCATTTAATCAAGCCTAACATACTTTTATAAAAGGAATAAACCATGAACAAACGAAGCTTACGCATACTAGAGTTTAATAAAATACTATCTATGGTGACAGAATATGCGACCTCCCCTATGGCAAAACGCCGGGTGGACCGCATGAAACCCCAGCGTGACATCGAACAGATCCGAAAATTACAGGAAGAGACAAACGATGCACTGAACCGTCTGAACCGTCATGGAAATATCAGCTTTTCCGGGTTATGCGATATCGGTGCATCCATCAAACGGCTGGAGGTACAGGGTACCCTTACTTCTAAGGAACTTCTGGACATCGCAGCCGTCTTACAGGTTGCAAAAGCAGCCAAACAGTACGGCGACGGTTCCGATCTGACCGAAGCACTCGCCAGCCGGAATCAGGAGCCTGTTTCACAGACTACCTTCGATTCCCTGACCGAACGTTTTAACATGCTGTTGCCATTGGAGCACATCGCATCCGAGATCAACCGCTGTATCTTATCAGAAAATGAATACGCAGACGATGCAAGCTCCGGTTTGAAGAACATCCGCCGGGAAATCCGTCTCACCAACGACAAGCTGCACCAGCAGTTAGATAAGATCATCAAAAGTGACGCAAACCGTGACCAGTTGCAGGATTCTCTGATTACCATGCGAAACGGCAGATACTGTATTCCGGTCAAGCAGGAATACCGTTCGAAATTCCCGGGTATGATTCACGATCAGTCCTCGACCGGCTCCACGCTTTTCATCGAACCAATGGCAGTCGTCAATCTGAACAACCAGATCAAGGAGCTTGCGAACGAGGAATTATTAGAAATCGAGAAAATACTGGAGAGCCTGAGTGCGCAGGCAGCTACTTATGTCTCTGAAATCGCCTACGATCTGGAATTACTGACCGATCTGGATTTTATATTTGCAAAGGCGAAATTCGCCCGCGCAACAAACAGCACAAGACCGATCTTTAACACCGACGGTATCATTGATATCCGGCAGGGACGTCATCCATTGCTGGAGAAGCACACGGTTGTGCCAGTCGATATCCGGCTTGGTGAGACATACAACCTGCTCATTATCACAGGTCCGAATACCGGTGGTAAAACGGTTTCCCTAAAGACACTCGGACTGTTTTCTCTCATGGGGCAGGCAGGTCTGCACATCCCGGCGATGGAGGAATCCCGCCTGGCTGTCTTCGACGATATCTTCGCAGATATCGGTGACGAGCAGAGCATCGAACAGAATCTGTCAACGTTCTCCTCTCACATGAGCAACATTGTCTATATCGTGCAGCATGCAACCCCGAACACACTATGCCTATTCGATGAGCCGGGCGGCGGAACCGATCCGGTCGAGGGTGCGGCACTGGCAGTTTCCATCTTAAATTATCTGAAAAGTATGGGTGCCCGCTGCATGGCGACGACACATTACAGCGAATTGAAAACATACGCCCTTTCCACCGATGGAGTAGAAAATGCATCGTGCGAATTTGATGTGGCAACTCTGCGTCCAACCTACCGTCTGACAATCGGTATTCCGGGTAAATCCAACGCATTTGCCATCGCAAGCAAGCTTGGTCTGCCAGATTATATCATCAACTCCGCAAAGGATCAGATTGACAGCGATGCGATCGACATGGAAACCCTGCTCGCGGATCTCGAAGCAAGCAAGCGATCCATGCAGGAGGACGAAAAGGCAATCGAGGCATATAAACAGGAAATTGAATCTCTGAAGGAATCCTTGCAGAAGAAGGAAGAAAATCTCGATACGAAGAAAGCCGAGATTCTGAAAAAAGCAAGGGAAGAAGCCAGAGACATAATCGATGACGCCAAGGATGTGGCGGATCAGACAATCCGCGATTACAACAAATGGCGCAATAATCCACACAAGGCCGACATGCGCACGATGGAAGAACAGCGCAGCAAGCTTCGAAGCAAAATCAAAGATTACGAGAAATCCGGTGCATCCGAGACAAAGAAACAGACCTCAAACCATAAAGCATCTGATTTCCATATCGGGGATACCGTGCAGGTACTCAGCATGGGAACACGCGGTACAATCACAAAACTGCCAGACAACAAAGGCATTGCAGGCGTACAGATGGGTATTTTAAATTCTATGTTGCCGATTTCCGACCTGCTGATTATCCCGGAAAGTACCGTATCAGTAAATGGAACAAAACAAAAATACAGCGGCAAACATGCAGGCGGAGATCATACATCCGTCAGCAAATCTATGACATTCTCTCCAGAACTGAACGTCATGGGGAAAACAGTCGATGAAGCATGCTTTGAGATTGACAAATATCTGGATGATGCAGTTCTGGCACACATTTCCCGTGTCACGATCATCCACGGAAAGGGAACCGGTGCCCTGCGCAAAGGCATCTGGCAGTATTTAAAGAAACATCCACTGGTGCAGTCCTATCGCTCCGGCGAATTTGGTGAGGGCGAATATGGCGTTACCATCGTCGAATTGTAGACGAGTTACAACCATACAACACACTTTTATTGGAGGGGAACATGGAGAAACAACGAATCCTGATCGTCGATGACGACGAAAATATCGCAGAGCTTATCTCTTTGTATTTACTAAAGGAATGCTTTGCAACTGAAATCGCATACACAGGCAAGGACGCACTTGCACTCGCAGCCACCTTCAATCCTGACTTGATCTTATTGGATATCATGCTCCCGGATATTGATGGCTATGAGGTCTGCACGGAAATCCGCAAGACACGCCAGACACCGATCATCATGCTTTCCGCGAAGGGGGAAGTGTTCGACAAGGTGCTCGGCTTAAAGCTCGGCGCCGATGACTATATGATCAAACCGTTTGATTCCAACGAACTGGTTGCAAGAGTCAAAGCGGTTTTGCGTCGTACCGTTATGACCCAGGCTGTAACCACTGCTGCACCTGTAAGCATCGCTGAAGTTACCGATCATCAGGGTGAATTCGTCGAATATGACGGCTTACTTATCAATATGACCAACTACACTGTAACTTTGGATGGTGAATCGGTGGAGATGCCGCCGAAGGAGCTGGAGCTTTTGTATTTTCTTGCCAAACGTCCAAACCAGGTATTTACACGTGATCAGCTGCTTGACCGTCTCTGGGACTACGAATATGCCGGAGACTCGCGAACGGTAGACGTCCATATCAAGCGTCTGCGTGAAAAACTGAACGAAAATCACAACTGGTCAATCTCTACGGTATGGGGCAAAGGTTATAAATTCGAGGTAAAGTAACATGACATTACGCCACTCTCTGTTTGATAAAATATTCATAAGTTTTTTGGTTATTTTTACGGTTTGTTTTGGATTTATCGTCCTCTATGCCTCCAACGTCACACGAAGCATGCTTGTCGATGACCGAACAGAAGTACTGACAAATGAAGCATTTTTAATCGCGGATCAGACAGTCGCAGGATATGTGCAGGGCGTTTACACCAAAGATGAATTGCAAGAAAGTCTACGCTATTACAGTGACAAACTGAATGCCAGCATCTGGGTTACCGATGAAAAAGGCATCATCTATGGATTTGCGAATGCAGACGGACATCCAGATAACCCCAAAAATATATTCCTCGTTGACCCGGATTTTGATATCTACACCGCGCAGTCTTTTAATGGCAAATTTTACAATACGTTCAAAAGCAACGTTATTTCTGTTGCCATTCCAATCCATATTAACAACCAGCCAAACGGTATGCTATTGATTCATTCTACGGTGGAACAGCTGCAGAATATTCAGGAAAAAATCGTAAAACTGATTTATGCACCGTATCTGTTTATGATTATCATTTCCTTTGCCCTACTTGGTATCATCTCGGGTAAAGTCATGCGTCCAATCCGGAAAATCAACTCCGTAGCAGAGCAATATTCCACTGGTAACTTCGACACGCCAATGGATATTCATTCCAACGACGAGATTGGTCAGCTTGCATCCACACTTGAATACATGGCTTCAGAACTGGCAAAACTGGACGAGTACCGAAAGGCATTTATCTCCAATATCTCACACGATTTCCGCTCTCCGCTCACCTCGATCAAAGGCTATATTGAGGCGATTCAGGATGGAACGATCCCGCCGGAGAAGCAGAGTCATTACCTAGATATCGTCGTGCAGCAGACAAACCGGCTGACAAAACTTACCTCCAGTCTTCTGGAGTTAAATAACTACGATTCCTACGGTATCTGGCTCGTATGCAAGGATTTCGATATTGTCGAGCTTGTCCTATCTGCGATTAACTCCTTTGAGGGGCGCTGTATCGAGAAGCAGATTGCGATCCGGTTAAATAATCACACCGAACATTCGATTGTTCATGCAGACAAGACAAAGATCGAGCAGGTCATCTACAATCTGCTTGATAATGCAATCAAATTTACGCCAAATGGTAAATCAATTTACGTGACATTGTCGGAAAAACATGATAAAATTTTTGTATCTGTGAAGGATGAGGGATGTGGTATTCCGAAGGATTCCCTGAACCGTGTATGGGTTCGTTTTTACAAGGCGGACCGCTCCCGTGGCAAAGACAAACAGGGAACCGGACTCGGACTTGCGATTACCAAAGAAATCATCAAGGCACATAATGAGAATATCAATGTTGTCAGCACCGAGGGTGTCGGAAGTGAATTTACATTTTCACTGTCCAAGGCAACAACAGATTCCGAACAATCATAAGAATAACCGGTCTTATGCAAACCGCAAATTTATATGGCCGGATAAGGGGAGGTATTTATGTTTAGTATCAACAATCTTTTCAACAACGCCAACATGCAGTGTATCAACCAGCTCGGACAGTACCGTGTTTTTGAACACCAAAAGGATCTGTCAGTTTCTCCATACAACGCAGAAACTGCATATTTTTCTGCTGAGATGAATGTACGCCGCCGTCAGGTTTTGGTCGAGCTGAACAACACATCCTGCAAATTACAGGCAGGTGCCATGCAGTGGATGCTCGGAAATGTATCCATGCAGTCCGGTGTAAGCGCCGGTAATTTCCTCGGCAAAGCACTCGGAGCAGCTGTAACCGGTGAGACAATGTCCAAACCAGAATACACCGGTCAGGGTTATGTTATGTTAGAGCCAACCTACAAGCACATCCTGCTTGTCGATGTGGCACAGTGGGGGCAGATCGTACTCGATGATGGTTTATTCCTTGCCTGTGACAGCACATTGCAGCATAAGGTTGTCAGCCGTAAGACACTTTCCTCTGCTGCGCTCGGCGGAGAGGGCTTATTTAACCTGAGCCTTTCCGGACAGGGTATCGCTGTATTGGAAAGTCCGGTTCCACAGCAGGAGCTTATCATGTTCAATCTGCAGGATGACGAGGTTAAGATCGATGGAAATATGGCAATCGCATGGTCCGGCTCTTTGAATTTCACGGTTGAAAAATCTTCAAAATCGCTGATCGGTTCGGCTGTTTCCGGCGAAGGTCTGGTCAATGTATACCGTGGTACCGGCTCGATTCTGATGGCACCAACCGCATAAGGGGGGAGGGTACATATATGGTAAGTCAAAGCTTATTAAATAACACAAATGTACAGGTTACCTCTGCTCTTGGCGGCATGCAGGTACTGGAATATGTGCAGGATATGAGTGTCAGCCCATCTACCTCGAAACTGCAGTACTACATGTCCCGCATGAATGTGAACAAGCGTCAGCTTCTGCTTAATCTGAACGGAAATGGTTACACCGTTCAAGCCGGTGCCATGCAGTGGACGGCAGGTCAGATTCAGATGGAAAGCGGCGTCAAAGGTGTTGGCGGTTTCTTAAGTGGTATGGCTAAAGCCGCCGTTACCAAAGAGACGGTTGCCAAGCCTATCTACACCGGCTATGGTCAGGTTATGTTAGAGCCAACCTACCGTCACATCCTGCTCACGAATCTACAGGAATGGGGAGGCAGTGTTGTCCTAGATGACGGATTGTTCCTCGCCTGTGACAATACCGTTACACAGAAGGTTGTTGCAAGAAGTAACCTCTCTTCTGCTGTATTTGGCAGAGAAGGTCTGTTCAACTTAAGCTTGAATGGTACAGGTATCTGTGCTTTGGAAAGTATCGTTCCAAGAAATGAGATTATCGAGGTTGTACTCGACAACGATATGATGAAGATCGATGGAAATATGGCAATTGCCTGGTCATCCTCTTTGGATTTTACGGTTGAAAAATCTTCCAAATCTTTGGTTGGTTCTGCTGTATCCGGGGAAGGTCTGGTCAATGTATATCGTGGTTCCGGAAAAATCTGGCTTGCTCCGGTATTGGAGACCGGCGGTTCCGCAGGTGTCAGCAGCCCGCAGAATGCAGGTGAGACAGCTTCGGAAGGAAAGACCGGTTCCGCAGCTGCCCGGAATGATACGATGAGTAAGATTGAGAAGTTCGGGAAGTTTATGGATAAGTTTAGTTGATGCTCAACGGACGAAAAATCAAAACGCATCTGTATATTTAGAATAGAGTACATGTAGATGCAATGTATTGAACCTAAGAATTACTAAATGTTCTTAACAAACATATTCTCAAAATACGCAACCGCAGCCAATTCGCCATCCATGGCTCAGTGGCTGCTTACCTGAACATCGTGTTCAGGTATTGCTTACAAGAAGAAAGAACATTAAGTAATTCTAAGGCTCAAACATATCGCATCTTACATGAAGCTCTATTCTAAATATAGATGCGTTTTTATCTTGTCATACGATACCTCATATCAGAATTATAAATCCGCAACTCTTATATTATCCCGTTCACATCGCAATTATCTGTGTAACATCTGCCTTTCATACTGGTCTTTTTTCTCCTACCTGCTGGCTACATATATGAGTTTATCGAGTATCTGCAGCAGTTCTGCGAGTTCTTTGCGGCATTTCTCCCTGTATTCGTCCAAGCCATCGTTTACATTGATATCTTTCATTTCGAACAGGTCCTCATCATTGTATATTGCAGCAACGAGCTGATTTCCTGCGAATTCCAGATAGGTATCTTTCGGAAGTTGCAGTATTCTGAGGATTGCATCCGGTGGCAATATGCTTCCTGCAAGCTGTTCGTCGGTTGCCAAAGTCGTAAATCTCCGGTCAAAATCTGTATTTCCAAGCCGGATTGCTTCTGCCGGTTTCTTCCCGCCTTTCCGCTCAATGACATGGACGACACCGTCTATATTATGTGGAAGGACTATGGTCACAAATGGTCCCTGGAATCGCGTCACTGCAGAAGATGATCCCGGTCTGTCCGGATCCATGTTGTCGCTTCGCCACCTCAGGCAAAGATCGCAGTACGTGATCTCTGCACCTCTGTAGATCGCATGGAAGTAATCAGAGCCGGTCACTTCATTATATTCCGGCAGGAGTCTGCAGTTTTTCAGGAAATCTTCATTTGTATGCCCGGTCGGCATATATTCCAGTACCTGCATCTGTTCTTCCAACACGCCCCACACGGCACACTGTCCAATCAGCTCCTTCATCTGTTTCTCTATATTTGCAGCAATTAACGCTATGGCAAATCCAATCATAATGGAAACAACCGCAATTCCAGTCAGCCGGTAGGTCCACGTCGAATCTTCCGCCCCGCAGAATGCAGGAATAAACGGTGCTGCCAGCATAGGCAGGAAAACCCAGCAAAGCTTTGTCAATATCTTGTACGTTCGTTGTTTGGATTTGAGCTTTACTTCCAATTCATTCCTGTTTTGACCTTCATCCGTTTTTTCGCTCATATCGTCTTCCTCCCATACTTGCAATGCTCCGCACACTTTAATTGGAGTTTTTCTCTTGTTTCACTATTTTACCCCCAATCCGCTTGATTCTCAACCCTTTCCGATTGGAGCATCTCCCCCTATTTTGCCATTCTTGCTCCTGGTCGCATGCAGGCATAATAAAAAACGCATCTTTCGATGCGTTTTTTTGTCTGACTAAGATTAAATTACACTTTCTTTGTCATCTCCAGACGAAGCATCGCACGCTTCAGTGCAAGTTCCGCCCGGTCGATATCCTGTGAGTTGTCATGGATGCGGCGTTCCGCGCGAATCTTTGCTTCCTCGGCACGATGAATGTCGATTTCATCCGGCCATTCGACCGACTCAGCCAGAATCGTGACAGAATCGCCAAGGATCTCCGCGAAACCGGAATGCAAAGCCGCTTCCTTGTCACCACCATCTTCCCGAATCTTCAGGACTCCCGGTGCAACAACCACAGTCATAGGTATATGTTTTGGGTACAGTCCGATGATGCCCTCAATCGTATTAAACTCAAGGAAAGAAGCTTCCCCTTCGTAGAATACCCGTTCCGGTGCGATCACGCGAACCATCATTTTATTTTCTGCCATGTATACCACCTAATTTATTTCTACTTCTTGCACTTCGCAAGCACGTCGTCGATACTTCCCGCATTTAAGAAATAGCTCTCCGGAATATCGTCATGCTTACCTTCCAGAATCTCCTTAAAGCTCTGAATTGTATCAGACAGCGGAACGTATTTACCAGGAAGTCCTGTAAACTGCTCTGCAACATGGAATGGCTGTGACAGGAACTTCTGTACCTTTCTTGCTCTGGCAACGACGATCTTATCCTCCTCAGAAAGCTCATCCATACCAAGGATCGCGATGATATCCTGCAATTCCTTATACTTCTGCAGGATCTCCTGTACACCACGTGCCACCTTGTAATGCTCTTCGCCAACTACTCTTGGATCGAGGATTCTGGAAGTAGACTCCAGAGGATCTACCGCTGGGTAGATACCAAGCTCTACGATGGAACGGGAAAGTACCGTTGTCGCATCCAAATGCGCGAATGTAGTTGCAGGTGCAGGGTCTGTCAAGTCATCGGCTGGCACATAGACTGCCTGTACCGATGTGATAGAACCATTCTTTGTCGAAGTGATACGCTCCTGCAATGCGCCCATCTCTGTCTGCAGGGTTGGCTGGTAACCAACGGCAGAAGGCACACGTCCAAGCAGTGCGGACACCTCCGAACCAGCCTGTGTAAAACGGAAGATATTGTCGATGAATAACAATACATCCTTTCCAACCTGATCACGGAAATACTCAGCCATCGTGAGGCCCGTCAGACCAACACGCATTCTTGCTCCTGGCGGTTCATTCATCTGACCAAATACCATCGTTGTCTTCTCGATAACGCCGGATTCGATCATCTCGTAATACAGGTCATTTCCTTCTCTTGTTCGCTCACCAACACCGGTAAATACAGAATATCCACCGTGCTCTGTCGCGATATTTGTGATAAGCTCCTGAATCAATACTGTCTTACCAACACCGGCACCACCAAACAGACCGATCTTACCACCCTTCTGATAAGGGCAAAGCAAGTCAACGACCTTAATACCGGTTTCCAGAATCTCTGTCTCGGTTGACTGCTCTGAAAACTCTGGTGCTTTTCTATGGATTGGAAGGTAAGTATCTACCTTTGGAGCCGGTTTATTGTCAATCGGCTGTCCCAACACGTTGAACATACGTCCCAGTGTTGCTTCACCGACAGGTACAGTAATCGGCGCGCCGGTACCAACCGCTTCCATACCACGTACGAGACCATCTGTCGGTCCCATCGCGATACAACGAACGGTGTCATCCCCTAAGTGCTGGGATACTTCGGCGTACAGTGTGTCACCGCTCTTTGTGGCAATCGTTATCGCATCATGAATCTCAGGCAGTTTACCTTCGGTAAACTTCGCATCGATAACGGCACCGACAATCTGGGTAACCTTACCTACATTTGTATCTGCCATTTCCTTAATCTCCTTTAACTTATTGCATCAGCTCCGGCAATAATCTCCGTAAGCTCCTGCGTGATTGCACTCTGTCTTGCTCTATTGTACTTGAGTGACAGGCTTCCGATCATATCATCCGCATTGCTTGTCGCGGAATCCATCGCCTGCATTCTCGCACCATTCTCACTGGCTACCGCCTCTAACAGCGCACCATAAATAATGTTGGACATATATTTCGGCACGATCTGGTCTAAGACTTCCTCCTCCGACGGCTCGAAGTTCATCAGCAGCTTATTGTCACTGATTGGCTGCTCCGGTGTAAAATCTTCCTCCCGGATCGGAAGCAGCTTCATAAGCTTTGCTTCCTGTGTCACGGTATTCTTGAAATTCGTATATGCGATATACACCTCACCAATCTCGCCCTTGGAATACTGCGTCAAAAGTTGCTTCGTAAGCTCGGTCGCATCGTCAAACAATGGTGCATTGATGATCTCTGATTCATCCTGATATATGCTGTAACCTTTTCTGGTCAAGCCCTCAATACCCTTTTTTCCGATACCATAGATATAGGTATCCTCCTTCGAAAATCCGGCTGCAACAATCTCCTTTACAACATTGTTGTTGTAACCACCGGCAAGTCCACGGTTCGATGTGATCGCGATAACTGCCTTCTTGTCACTGCCGTTTTCCTTCAGGAATTTATGGTTTGGTTCTTTCGTCATTGCAAGGATGGAACATATCGTATCATAGAGCATATTAAAATATGGTTTGTTGCTCTCAGCTCTCCCGCGGGCTTTCTGAAGCTTAACTGTGGAGACAAGCTTCATTGCCTTGGTGATCTGCTGCGTGCTCTGGACGCTTTCTTTGCGCCGCTTAATGTCTCTCATGGATGCCAAGAAAGATCAACCTCCTCGCTCTATTTATTAGAATGTTTCCTTGAATTCCGTAATTGCCTTCTTCAAAGCGTCCTCTAATTCGTCGGACAGCTTCTTCTCCTCGCGGATCTTCTCGAAGATGTCCGGATAATTCGTAGAAATGTATTCGAACAATCCACTCTCAAATTCCAGAATCCGGTCTACTTCGATATCAAGCAGATACTTTCTTGTCGCAGCATAGATAATTACAACCTGTTTTTCAACCGGCATTGGCTTATACTGTGGCTGCTTCAAAATCTCCTTGATTCTTTCACCCTGTGCAAGCTGGTTTCTCGTATCCTCATCAAGCTCGGAACCGAACTGGGAGAATGCTGCAAGCTCGCGGTACTGTGCTAACTCCACACGAATCGGAGAAGCAAGCTTCTTCATGGCACCGATCTGTGCGGCACCACCAACACGTGATACAGAAAGACCTGCATTTACGGCTGGACGGAAACCGGAGTTGAACATCTCTGTCTCCAGATAGATCTGTCCGTCTGTGATGGAAATAACATTTGTCGGGATATATGCAGATACATCACCTGCCTGTGTCTCGATGATCGGAAGGGCTGTAAGCGATCCTCCACCGAGTGCATCCGACAACTTCGCTGCACGCTCTAAGAGTCTGGAGTGCAGATAGAATACATCACCCGGATAAGCCTCACGGCCTGGTGGTCTACGGAGAAGCAAGGAGAGTGTACGGTAAGCAGTTGCATGCTTCGACAGATCGTCGTATACAACCAATACATCCTTTCCATTTTCCATCCATTCCTCACCGATCGCACATCCGGCGTATGGTGCAATGTACTGTAATGGAGCTAAGTCGCTGGCGGTACTTGCAACGACTGTTGTGTATGCCATTGCGCCGTACTCTGTCAATGTCTTTACGATATTTGCTACGGTCGATGCCTTCTGACCGATTGCAACGTAGACACAGTTTACGCCCTGCCCCTTCTGATTGATGATCGTATCGATCGCGATCGCTGTCTTACCGGTCTGTCTGTCGCCGATGATCAGCTCACGCTGTCCTCTTCCGATCGGAACCATGGCGTCGATCGCCTTGATACCTGTCTGAAGCGGTGTGTCAACCGACTTACGGGAGATAACGCCCGATGCGACTCTCTCAATCTGTCTTGACTTCGTGGTTGCGATTGGTCCTTTGCCATCGATTGGCTGACCGAGCGCATTTACGACACGACCAAGCATCGCATCGCCAACAGGCACTTCCACCACGCGTCCTGTTGTCTTCACTATATCTCCCTCGTTGATATTTTTATGATCACCGAGAAGAACCGAACCTACATTGTCTTCTTCCAGGTTCATAACCATGCCGTATACTTCACCTGGGAATTCCAGAAGTTCGCCCTGCATCGCATTCTCAAGACCGTGAATACGTGCAATTCCGTCCGCTACCTGGATAACTGTTCCAACGTCGGATGTTTCCAGTTTTGTCTCATAGTTCTTAATCTGTTCTTTGATTACGGAACTAATCTCTTCCGGTTTTAAATTCATGGAACACGAACACCTCCTTCTTATGATTGTGCGAGTGCCTTTGACATCGTCTCAATCTTGGTTTTGATACTGCTGTCAACCACTCTGTCATCAATTCGGATCACAAGCCCGCCGATGATGGATGCATCTACCGTATAGGTTACTTCCATCGAAGCGAAATCTGTCGTCTCAAGCAGACGCTTCTCGATTGATGCCTTCTGTGCACCGGTAAGTGCAACCGCACTTGTCACACTTGCAACTCCTATATTTTTTACTCGTTTTACCTGTCTGATAAAATAGTGAAGCACATCTACAATCTTGCTGCCATGATCTTTCTCAACCATGATGCCGAACAATCCGACCATATCCTTTGATACGCGTCCTTTGAAAATGTTATCCACTATCTTCCGCTTCTCGTCCTTGTCAATCTGTGGATGCTTGAGAATGCGGAGCAATTCTTCGTTTTCCTGTAACACTGTCACAAGAGCCTGCGCTTCTTCGTAGAGCATATTCAGACTGCCTTCTTCCAAGGCAAGTTCCAAAAGTGCATCTCCATAGGTTGTTTCTACTTGTCTCGCCATGTATCATCACCCATCTCTTTCAGCGTCTCATCAATCAGAGAAGCCTGTGTGCTCTCATCGAGAGAGGATGCAACGAACTTTCCTGCCATCGCGGTTGCTACGCCGATGATCTCCTGTTTCACCTCATCCTTCACACGTTCTTTTTCAAGCTCGGCTTCGCTGTTTGCTCTGTCGATAATGCGTCCTGCCTCTTCCTTCGCCTCGGCAATGATGTTTTCCTCGTTCTTCACCGCACGTTTTCTTGCGGAAGAAAGGATCTCACCCGCTTCGCTGTTCGCATTTTTGATCTTCTCATCATACTCTGCACGAAGCTTCTCTGCCTCCGCGCGGTCTGTCGCCGCATGGGAAAGGTCATCCTTAATCTTGTTCTGTCTGTCCTCGAGCACCTTGCGCACCGGGTTGATCAGCACATAAGTCAGAAAGATGAAGAGCAGAAATACCGCAAGTCCCTGTATCAGAATATCGAACAGAAGCTGCGCATCCAGACCGAAGATACGGCCCGTCTCCTCTGACAGAAGCGCGATATTTGCAATTCCTGTCATATTTTACTCCTCCTAATTTTGTTCTTACTTGAAAGGCTTAACGAACATCAGAAGAAGTGATACAACCAGACCGTACAGACCGGTTGTCTCGGCTACCGCCTGTCCAAGAAGCATCGTTGACATGATGTCACCCTTTGCACCCGGGTTACGTCCAACTGCGGAAGCACCGTAACCGGCAGCGATACCCTGACCGATACCAGGACCGATACCGGAACAAACTGCAATACCTGCACCGATTGCGGATGCAGCGTTAACTATTGTTTCACCTGTAATACCATTCATGAAATAATTCCTCCGTTTTTCTAAATATTAAATCTTATTACCCTTCTACATTTCGCTTATTTGCAACAAATGTCATCGTCAGCATACAGAATACATACGCCTGGATCACACCTGAGAACAAATCGAAGTACACATGCAGTGCCGATGGAATACCAATCTTTACAAATATCGGCAGCATGCCATAGTAAAGTGCCATCATAACGGTTCCTGCCAGAATATTACCGAACAAACGCAGCGACAGTGATACCGGTGTGGCAAACTCACTGATCACGTTGATCGGGAAGAACAGGAATATCGGATCGAACAGACTCTTGAATGCACCCCATTTCTGGTAACGAATGGATGCGTACTGTATCATGACAAATGATACAAGTGCGATACAGAGCGTCGTTCCGTAATCCGCGGTCGGCGGCCGAAGCATAAACAAGCCGGATATGTTCGAAAAAAGTACAAATATGAACAAGGTTCCGATGTAATTGATATAATGCTTACCAGCTTCTTTTCCCATCGTGCTGTTGACGAACTTGATCAGTGATTCGATGGCAAGCTCGACTCCAGTGGCGAATTTACTTGGGTTATCCCGCGTCTTCAGCACACTTCTTCTGGCACAGATTGCTAAAATTGCGATCACCAGCAGTACTATGAAGGTGCAGACATGGGTGGTGGTAATATATACCGTCGTGCCAAAGAAATGAACCGGATACAGTTCGTGGATATAGAAATCTACATCTTCGGAGCTGTTACTGATTACTTGTATTCCAGTGGCAAACCCACTCCTCATACGCTTTTCCTCCTTTTTTATTTTATGTTAGTCGATTGCAAAACCAGTTAATATCCACCATGTATTTCAATATGATTTATTCTATATACAATGTATTGAAGCCAAGAAGTTCTAAATGTTCTGATTCAATTGTTCTATCCATACGCCACCGACGCCAATTCGCCATCCATGGCTCAGTGGCGGCTTGTTTGAACATCGTGTTCAAACAT
>ENA-ORTG01001620-ORTG01001620.1-human-gut-metagenome-genome-assembly--contig:-NODE-1620-length-19910-cov-2.919416_pt1 | contig 19910 bp, 17 predicted proteins | sample MGYA00241906_ERZ509176 | MGnify/ENA primary metagenome ERZ509176 (study PRJEB26280, sample SAMEA2338811) | human gut metagenome | biome: human gut; feature: human-associated habitat; material: faeces...
TTATAATATTTTTTAGTTCGTCATCTTCTATTTTTTTATTGGTTAATTCTTCTTTCATCTTTTCATTTGCAAAAATTGATATATTATTTTCTTTATCTTCCAAAAGAAATTTGGCAAGTTCCAAATTTCTTTTGTCTCCACCTATTAAACATATTTTTCTCATAAAAAAATCACCCATATATTATATGCAAATTTTGCAAACTTGATATATGGGCTTAATATTTAAAATTAATTTAATTCTCTTTGATCTTTTTCTTTACTTACTTTCCTCATATTTTCCATCATTTTTATGTCATTATTATTAAGTCTACCAACTAATATATATGTATTTTTCAAATGTTCTCTTGCTTTTTTCTCCTTTTCGTTCATTTTTGCTTCTAACTTTGTTTTTTCTAAATTTGGCTGTATTCTAGCTTTTATAGCAAAAAAGATAGGATCTTTCATAAATTTCATAATCCATTTGTATTGCTAAATTAATATAATTTACAGCTTTTTCTTCCTCTCCTTTTAACATAGCTATTTGTGCTAGATAATAATATGGTCCTGCTTCTTTTTCTTCACTTTGAACATTTTTCATAAAATATTTCTCAGCCTCTTCGTAATAATATAGAGCACGGTTATAGACCAGGCTGCGATGAAAGACATCTGCGAGATTCAGGGTTGCCAGGGCTTGTACATGATCAAAATGATACTGGTTGCAATAATCAATGCTTGAAAGATAATAATCAACAGCCTGGGAACCGTTTCCTGTTGAAGCAGTGAAAATGCCAAGCATGTTGTAGGAACGCGCTACCAGTTCATACTCCTGCGTATTTTGTTGATATTTGATTCCTTCCATGGCACAGCTGACTGTATTGATGTGATCGTTCACACAGGCATAGTACTGCATCATACAATAGTAAGCCTGGGCGAAGAGGTAATCAGACTGCTCAGAAGCAGCATAAGCAAAAAGTCTGTCGCAGTATGGCTTATATTCCGTATGTCTGGATGTTCGAATCATATATAGATTAGCCCTTGCCTCTTTTATGCATTCCTCAATTACAGGATCAAAATTAGGCTTCATCTGTTTGTATCCTTTCTTAATGTATACAGCGTTATTATAAAACATTCGGATATAATTTGTATAGGAGAATTGGCAAAATACACAAAAAATATAAAATCTATACAGGAACACCAAGTTTACAGAAAATTCAAAATAATTTGAAAAATTTACATAATTACTATAAAGTTCTGACAATAAGCTCCGATATATATAGCATAAGGGGAGTAGTTAACATATAAGGTGTCTGTAAAAGGACGACATAACAAGGCGTGTGTGGACTTGAGGGGGTCTGCACCGGTATGAGGGAGAATATGTTATGGAGGTAAAGAGTGCGAGTACCGCTTTACAGCTCAACAGTGCTGCTTCAGCAGTAGAAAATGGCAGTTCAGGCGGCAATAACAGACAACACACCAGAAAAATCGAAGCAGTATTGCTCGAAGAGAAACCAGAGCAGGAGGAAGAATCTGTAAAAGTATCGATTTCGGCAGCAGGCATGAGGGAGAGCCTGAAGCTGGAGAAGCAGGCTGCCAAAGAAGAAATGGCAAGCGCTACGGAGATTGAAGAGATGATGAAGAAGATGGAAGGACTGTCCAGTCAGGTCATCAATGGTAATTTCTCCATGACAGACAGATTGAATTTCCAGAGAGAAATCAAAGAGCTTACCCTGGAATTGAGCCGCGCAGGCGGTAACGGAATTTCTTTTACAAAAAATGATAACGTCCAGCTTTCCAAGAAGATGAATGACTTAACCAGAATGATCAATGAAGCGGCTGTATATCACAGAAACGCTTCAGCAGTATTTATGGTAAAGAACCGGCAGACAGCAGGCATGCAGAGGACATTTCTTGATATTGCCATCTGATATTTTATTAAAATCCGATATAACACTGTATCAGAGTTGCTGCTAAGGGAGAGAATATTGTATAGCAGATACCCGCTGTTTTGAAGACAGCGGGTATTTGTTTTTTGGAATAAAATAAGGTATAATGGTTCTTACCAAAGACAATCGATAAAGGAGGATTCTGTCTGGATGGAGCGTAAATTTAAAGATTTGTATTTAGCAGGTGAGGTCGAATTTGAAGCAATTGATGATTACAGTTATGAGTGGGGCATGAGTGATGAAGAGTGCACATTGGCGCAGTACCTTGGTCTGAATGAAGAGGAAGAGGATGCCTGGGTCAGTGACAGTGAGGATGCACTGAAGGAACTGCTGGATAAGCAGAAAGGAATATCTTAACTTGTACACAGATCGTAGTAGAATAAAATACATATCTAAAACAAAAATGGCTTTACTTTAGCAAACTAAAGTAAAGCCATGCTTATTCTCTATACAACACTATAACACAAGTCAAAATATAAGTCTAGAATTAAATTATTTTTCACGTATAATAACTCTTGTAACTCAAATATATAACCCCGGAACGGGAAGTGTGTATGGAAAGTGACACATGTGTCACTATGGAGGTAATGTTAAAAGATGAGAGAAGAAGAACATTTACAGGAATGTCGTGAACTGATTGCGGAGAATATCAGACGGTATGAGGCACAGGTCGAGGAAAGGCACAGACAGACGCAGGAACTGGTCAAGGCTGTACAGAGCGGCAATGTGGAATTGTATGATCAGATGTTTACATCCCAAAGTCTGGAGGAACACAGCAGGAATCAGCTGGCACATAATAAGGTGGCATATGAGAAGCCTTTCTTTGGGCGAATTGATTACAGGAATCTGGATGAACGCCTGCATGAGTCCATTTATATTGGCAAGCATGGCATACAGAAGGATAAGACACATATGGTCATCGTAGACTGGCGGGCACCCATTGCCACAGTATATTATGAGAATGAACTGGGGCAGGGAAGTTATCAGATACCGGATGGCAGCAGTTATCGTATTGACCTGGAGCTGAAGCGTACCTATGACATTGAAAACGGCAAATTACAGGGATTTTATGACAGTGATGTGGCGGCAAATGATGAGCTTCTGGTCAAATACCTGAGCAAGAACAGAGATGTGGTGTTAGGTGATATCATTGCAACCATTCAGAAGGAGCAGAATGAGATTATCCGTTCCAGCCCTTTTCATAATGTGATTGTGCAGGGCGTAGCCGGAAGTGGGAAGACCACTGTTGCAATGCATCGTATTTCCTATATGATGTACAATTATAAAGACCGTTTTACTTCCAATGAATTCTGTATCGTGGGTGGCAGTGACATTCTGATAGACTACATTACAGGCGGATTGCCTGAGCTGGATGTATATGATGTGAAGCATATGAGAATGGATGAGCTGCTGGCACATCTGCTGCATAAGGAATGGAAGAAGAAATACCGGCTTGTAGAAGCCAACCCATCCTGGGCATGGAAGAGCAAGATGCTGTTTGCAAGAGAACTGGAACAGTATATGGAGCGGCTTCGTAATCATATTTTGGGCAATTGTGCAGTTCAGGATGAAGAGATTGGTATGCTGCTTTCTGCAAAGAATAATGAAAGATTTATCCATGAGAATCCACAGTATTCTATTAATAAGCTGCTGGTTCTTCTGGATGAACGCTTACGGACAAGGATTAAGCTCAAGACCATGCATCATGAGGATGAAAGGATGTATGGACGTAAGCAGGCAGAATATAAGAATTATTTTAGCAGTCATCAGTATAAGGGAAGCCTGCTTACGATTTATGGCCATTTTCTGGACAGCTATGGTGCATCCTATTATATTGATATGACTCCTGTGAAAGAGAGGCTGGATAAGGGACAGTTTGATGTATATGATATGGCTGCCCTTTTATTAATCTACTATCGTGCTGTACAGAAGAAACCGGATGAAGAGTTTGGACAGATTTTCATTGATGAAGCACAGGATTTTGGACCAATCGTATATTATGCACTGAGAACTGTATTGCCGGATTGTTTCTTTACCATTATGGGGGACGTATCACAGAATGTAAATTATGAATGTGGCATGAATGACTGGCGGGATATGAAGGAGAAGATATTTTGCCGGAATACTGACGAATTTCGTCTTTTGTCCAAGAGTTATCGAAATACCATTGAAATATCAGAGTTTGCGGGCAGGATATTAGACCGTGCATCCAGAGGCACCTATAAGATAGAACCGGTAATCCGTCATGGGGAGCCGGTAAGGACGATAGAGGCAGTATCACAAAAGGCATTGGTTAAAGAGGCTGTCAGAATCATTACAGAGGTTCTAAAGAAAGGCTATGAGACCATATCTGTTGTATGTTTCTCACAGGAAGAGGCAGACAGGGTGAAGCCGCTGCTTGGCGCACATATACAGCAGACACTGGTTGATTCGGATAAAGCAGGATTTAACAGAGGTGTCATGGTATTGACAGTGCCGCAGACCAAGGGGCTTGAATTTGATTGTGTTCTGCTGTGGAGACCGGATATGAAAGGATATCAGGAGAATCCCCGTTATGCCAAGCAGCTTTATGTTGCCGCAACCAGAGCCTTGCATGAGCTGTATATTATGGAGTATACTGGATAATAAAGTAAGAACAGTTTTCAGGTTACTGAAAGGCGTGGTAACAAAAATGCAAAAGATTACACCGGATTATGCCAAATGGAGAAAAATACTATATAAATTCAATGTATCCTTTACAATTTGTATTTTGATACTGGAGATAGTCATATTTATGATATTGAAAGAACAGGACAGCATAGATCAGCCCCTGCCTGTATATCTTTTTCTTTTTATGCTGTTACCGACTGTATTGAATGTAAGTGCAGTTGTATTGGAGGGCAGATTGGAGAGACATTTTGCAAAGGATGAGCGGATACTGAATTACATTCCGGCTCTTACCATGATGTTTCTGATTACAGTAACAGCTGCAGTACATTTCGTGTTCAGTAATACATTGACGCTGTTCTGTCTGCCGATTCTTATTACAATCGTATTCAGTGATACGAAGCTGTCCAAGACAGTTATGGCAGCCGGACTGGGGAGTGTCACTTTTACCTTGTTCTATCGTTGGCTGTGGCTGCATATGGGCTGGAGAGAGGCAGATGATCATCTGATTCCGGAGGCTGCAATCGCTTATATTGTAATTGCTGTGGCAGGGCTGATGGCGATAGCTCTGGATAGAATGATTGCGGAAAAAGACAGAGACCTTGTCAAAGCATTGGAAGCGTCGGAACTGGCGAAGGAACAGGCGCAGGCCGCCAACCGTGTGAAAAGCGATTTCCTTGCCAATATGTCTCATGAGATCAGAACTCCTATCAATGCCATTATGGGCATGAATGAGATGATCCTTCGTGAAGAAGAGAATCAGGAGATTTATGGATATGCTTCCAGCGTACATGTGGCAGCTAATACATTACTGACGATTGTCAATGATATTCTGGATTTTTCCAAGATTGAATCAGGTAAAATGGAGATTATTCCTACGGAGTATGAGCTTGGCTCACTGATTAATGACAGCTACAATATGGTTGCAGAGAGACTGGAAAAGAAAGGGTTAGAATCAGAAGTATTGTGCGAAGAGACGCTGCCCAGGATTTTAAGGGGAGATGAAGTGCGCATCCGCCAGATATTCACCAATCTTCTTACAAATGCCGTGAAATATACAGAGACCGGGAAAGTGACCATAAATGTAAAGGGAACAATGCAGGGGGATTGCCTGCAGCTCATTTTGCAGGTAAAAGATACAGGAATTGGCATCAAGCCTGAGAATCTGGATAAGCTCTTCCATAAATTTGAACGATTGGATACATCCAGAAATTATAATATAGAAGGTACAGGACTTGGGCTTAGCATTACACATCAGCTGGTAGAACTGATGCATGGCTCCATTCAGGTACAGAGTGTATATGGAGAGGGCTCCTGCTTCACTGTTACATTACCGCAGACAATCGTGGACCATACTCCGATTGGCAGAATTAATGATTACCATGCTGTTTCCATGACCGGATATCGAGAAAGCTTCCGGGCGCCGCAGGGCAGGATTCTGGTTGTAGATGATGTGGAAATGAATCTGATGGTTATCCGTAATCTGTTGAAAAGGACACAGCTGCAGATTGATACGGCAATGAGTGGACAGCAGTGCCTGAATATGGTCAGACAAAAGGCATATGATGTGATTTTTATGGATCATATGATGCCTGAAATGGATGGGGTACAGACACTGGAACAGATGGAGGCAATGCCGGATTCCCTGAATAAAGACACGCCGGTTATTATGCTGACCGCCAATGCATTGACAGGAATGCGGGAAGAGTATCTTAAACTTGGTTTCAGAGATTATCTTGAAAAGCCGATACAGGGTAATCGGCTGGAGAAGCTTCTGATTAAGTATCTTCCGTCAGAGAAGGTATCCATACAGGAAGATGAGCCGGCACAGCTGCAGACACTAGACAAGGAAGCCGGCGCAGAATCTACAGGTGGTCTTATGCGGATCCTGTTAGTGGATGATGATACCATGAGTTTGTATCTGGCTGAGAAGTTCCTAAAGGAACAGGGATATGATGTAAAGAAAGCTGCTTCCGGGGCAGAAGCCTTAAAATATCTACAGGAGAATACTGTACAGCTTATTCTGTTGGATATGGAGATGCCACAGATGAATGGACAGGAGACCTTGGGGCGATTAAAGAGTAGTCCTGCAACTGCACAGATTCCGGTTATACTTCTGTCAGCTTCGGAGAATCTGGAAGAGGAAGCAGAGAGTTGGAAGAATCAGATTGTAGGTATAATTCATAAGCCATTTCTTCCGGCGGATTTCCTACAGGCTGTGGAAAAGGCGCTCAGACAGGACAAGAAGCTGGTTGACCGGCTGACTTTCCTTGATACAGAGTCTGGAATCCGGTATTGTGCGCAAAGTGAAGAAGTATATGAGAAAGTACTGCATTCCTATCTGGATTCAGACAAAACAGAAGAAATAGAGCAGTATTATCAGGATAAGGACTGGAAGAACTATCAGGTTCTGGTTCATGCCCTGAAGAGTAAATCCCTGTCTATCGGAGCAGAAGAGCCGGCAGAGGGCGCCAGAGCCCTGGAAGCTGCTGCCAGAGAAGGCAGGACAGATTATATTATGGAGCATCATGAGGAAGTTATGAACAGTTACCGCAATCTGCTGAATCTGCTAAGAAGGGAGCTGCAGTCGTAAATACTTAGCAATATTTGAACATTACATCACAATTTTTAAAGAGATAAACCCCCGGATTTTGCTTACAATGAACCTAAGGAAATGAAACAGTACATGTAACAAATATGGAGGGGTGACGAAATGGCAGATATTGCGAAGAAAGAATATCGAAATGTTTTTGCAGAATTGGGGATTCATCAGGCTGAGGTAGAAACACGCTTACAGGAAATCATCCGATTCTATTTCTATGGAGAAGAGCAGGAAAGAGTATACTACCCCGTAGGGGAAGATATGGCATATATTATGGACACAGGTAATCTGGATGTCAGAACAGAGGGCATGTCTTATGGAATGATGCTGTGTGTGCAGCTGGATATGAAGAAGGAATTTGACTGTCTCTGGAAGTGGGCGAAGACCTATATGTATATGGCAGAGGGTGAAAATGAAGGATATTTTGCCTGGTCCTGTGCCATAGATGGCACCAAGAATGCCTATGGTCCTGCCCCGGATGGAGAAGAATTCTTTGCCATGGCTCTGTTCTTTGCATCCCATAGATGGGGAGATGGAGAGGGAATCTATGCCTACGAGAAGGAAGCCAGGGCAATCCTGAGAGCCTGCTTACATAAGGGAAGTGAGGGAAGGCAGGGAGCACCCATGTGGAATTTGCAGAATCATCAGATTCTGTTCGTACCTGGTATTGATTTTACAGATCCTTCTTATCATTTGCCACATTTCTATGAACTGTTCAGTAAGTGGGCGGATGAGGAAGACCGGGATTTCTGGGCGCAGGCAGCAGTGGCAAGCCGTAAATATCTGGTGCAGGCATGCTCGCCCATCACAGGTATGTCCGCAGAATATGCAGAGTTTGATGGTAGTCCTATGAGCAGAAAGCTTGGCTGGTCCAATGACAGACATGACTGGTTCTATAGTGATTCTTACCGCACAGCAGCCAATATCGGTCTGGATTATGAATGGTTCGGTATTGATGAAGGACAATGTGCTGCGGTAGACAGATTACAGGAATTTCTGCTGGAAGATGCCAGAAGAAATCAGTTTCACACCTATGAAATCAATGGTACCGTGGCACAAAGCGATGTACTGCATCCTGTAGCCATTATTGCTACAGTAGCGCAGGGGTCTCTGGCTGCCAACAATCCATTTATGAATGAATGGATAGAGCGTTTCTGGAACACACCCATGCGCACCGGAGTGAGAAGATATTATGATAATTGCCTGTATTTCTTTGCATTTCTTGCTTTAAGCGGCAAATACCGTATTTGGTAAAAGGCAGGGTGAGGCAGCAACGATACTTGAAATGTTGCGGAACGGTTGTTATACTGTAACTATTCAGAAGCTTGTAAATAAGGTCTGGATAGTTACAGTTTTTTTGCGTATAAGGAGGCATCAGAAGTGGATCTCTTTGAATATATGAAACAGACCAACCTTGAGAAAGAAGCACCTCTTGCAGCAAGACTCAGACCCACTACACTGGATGAAGTAGTAGGTCAGTCACACATCATTGGAAAAGACAAGCTGCTGTACCGTGCGATCAAGGCGGATAAATTAAGCTCTATTATCTTCTATGGACCGCCGGGAACAGGGAAGACGACACTTGCCAAGGTCATTGCAAATACAACAAGTGCAGAATTTACCCAGATCAATGCTACCATAGCCGGTAAGAAGGATATGGAAGAGGTCATTCAGAAGGCAAAAGACACCATGGCTATGTATGGCAAGCGTACCATACTCTTTATTGATGAGATACACCGTTTTAACAAAAGCCAGCAGGATTATCTGTTGCCTTTTGTAGAAGATGGAACGATCATTCTCATAGGAGCTACTACAGAGAACCCCTATTTTGAAGTGAATGGCGCTTTGATATCACGTTCTGTTATTTTTGAACTGAAACCTCTGGATAAGGAAGATATCAAACAACTGATTCATCGTGCGGTCTATGATAAAGAGAAAGGCATGGGAGCCTTTGATGCTGTAATAGATGAGGATGCACTGGAATTTCTGGCGGATCTGTCAGGGGGAGACGCAAGACATGCATTGAATGCCATAGAGCTTGGTGTTATGACCACAGACAGAAGTGAGGATGGTAAGATCCATATTACATTGGAAGTAGCACAGGAGTGTATACAGAAGCGGCGCGTACTTTATGATAAGAACGGAGATAATCACTATGATACGATTTCTGCTTTTATTAAGAGCATGCGTGGATCAGATCCTGATGCAGCGGTCTATTATCTGGCAAAGATGCTATATGCCGGCGAAGAAGTGGCTTTCATAGCCAGACGTATCATGATATGTGCTTCTGAGGATGTGGGGAATGCAGATCCGCGGGCACTGACCGTTGCCGTATCGGCAGCACAGGCTGTAGAGCGCATCGGCATGCCGGAGGCACAGATTATTCTGTCACAGGCAGCAACTTATGTGGCATGTGCACCTAAGAGTAATTCAGCCTGCAATGCTATCTTTGCAGCCAACGAAGAAGTAAGAAGAAGCGGAAATCTGCCAATACCTGCGCATCTACAGGATGCACATTATAAAGGAGCAGCGAAATTGGGACACGGGACAGGATATAAATATGCACATGATTATCCGAATCATTATGTGGAACAGCAGTATTTACCATATGAATTGACGGGCAAGAAATATTATGAGCCGTCCTGGAATGGCTATGAAGCCAAGATTCGTGAGCATATGAAACGGATCAAGGACGAGGCGAAGCAAAAGGAAGATTAAGAAAATGCAGGAGCTGATTAAAACAGCTCCTGCATTAGATATTTATAGATACTCTGATTTTTCTTCTGCCAACTGTCACAGATTGAGGCTGCCATATCTTCCGTTGGGACAGACAGCTTGATATTGACCAGTTCTACATCTTTTTCACGGGCAATCAATTGAGCCTCGAATTCACCGGAAGTAGCCTTATAGTAGGTTGAGGTGATGGAGGCTTCATTTTTTAATTCCAGATGTTTCTCATCCAGAAAGGCATCAATATCTGCAATGATGGCTTCCCCGATACGATTACCGAAGTAAGAGAGTGTATTGCGTCCCTCATCTGTAATGGAGAAATAAGTCCGGTTCATCGTAGTGTCAGCTTTGATCAGTTCTGTATCCTGCAGATCGGAGATGACTTCCTGTAATGTCAGAAAGTTCGTATATTCTTTTTCAAGGATGAATTCACTGATCTGTGCGTAGGTCAGCTTGAATTTCACTTTATTGAGCATGTAAAGAACGATGAGCTTATAGAGTGTCAATGGATCTTGTGTCATGAATATCACGTCCCTTTCATTGATTAGTTGATTCGTAATATCTGCCCTGCCAGGAATCCCGCAGCCGCAGCTGTTGATGGAGTGTATTGAGTACATGACGTTTATTCAGACTCCATGCAGGTGCAAGCAGCAGCTCCTTTGGCCCATCACCGGTTACACGGTGAATAACGATGTCAGGTGACAGAACCTCCAGACAGGTAATTACAATATCAATATACTCCTCCAGAGACAGAATATCAAAAGTTTTTTGCTCATAGAGGGCAGCCAGATCTGTATTCTTCAATACATGAAGAAGCTGTAGTTTGATACCGTCTATATGGCAGGAATTCAGATAGTTACAGGTCTTTATCATCATTTCTTTCGATTCATGGGGAAGCCCCAGGATGACATGGACAATAACAGGAACCGAGATTGCATGAAGACGGTTTAGTGCTTCTTCAAATGTACTAAGAGGATAGCCTCTGCGTATAAATCTTGCAGTCTCTTCGTGCATCGTCTGTAAACCCAGTTCAACCCAGATAAATTTATCAGGATAGGAGTCTTTTAACGAACTTAACAGAGCTATCACATCATCGCCCAGACAATCCGGTCTTGTGGCAATGGAGATACCGACTACATCCGGTTCTTCCAGCGCCTCGGTATAGAGGCTGCGCAGCCGCCCGGTGGGGGCATAGGTGTTCGTATAGGATTGAAAGTATGCAATGAAACGATTGCCTGTTTTTTTCGTGTGGAAATAGGAAAGACCTTCCAGAAGCTGCTGGCGTATGGAGTACTTCCCGCAGGCAGAGGCAGCAGGACTTGCAAAGTCCCCACTGCCGCCTGCACTGCAGAATATGCATCCACCTGTCCCAAGCGTGCCATCACGGTTAGGACAGGTCATACCTGCATCCAGGGCTATTTTATAGATTTTCTCACCATATTGGTGTTTTAATTCATAATCGAGAGAATGATAGGGCTTGTCTCCCCAGCGTAAAGGATTCATCTTAGCGTCTGATGTGGGATTTAACAGCTTCAGCTACCAGCTCGGCAACCTTGGGGTTAAATGCTTCCGGCATAATGTTGTCTTCGTTCAGTTCATCATCAGGAACCAGACCTGCAATGGCATTGGCAGCAGCAAGCTTCATCTCTTCTGTAATCTGTGTGGCACGTCCTTCCAGGGCACCCTTGAAGATACCTGGGAAAGCGACAACGTTATTGACCTGATTCGGGAAGTCGCTTCTGCCGGTTCCTACGACTTTTGCACCAGCAGCCTTGGCAACATCCGGCATAATCTCAGGAACAGGGTTAGCCATAGCGAACAGAATAGAGTCTTTTGCCATGGAAGCTACCATTTCAGGAGTTACGATATTAGGAGCAGATACACCTACGAAGATATCAGCGCCTTTTAATGCATCAGCAAGGGAACCTGTCTCATGGTTGGGATTGGTGATCTTTGCCATCTTTTCCTGCATCCAGTTAAGCCCCTGTGTTGTGGTATCTACGATACCTACCTTGTCACACATGATGACATTGGTGAAGCCATAAGTCAGAAGAAGTCTTGTGATAGCGACACCGGCACTTCCTGCACCATTTACAACGACCTTGCAGTTTTCTTTCTGCTTGCCGACAACCTTCAGTGCATTGATAATACCTGCAAGAACAACGATTGCAGTACCATGCTGGTCATCATGGAAAACAGGAATATCCAGAATTTCCTTTAATCTCTCTTCGATTTCAAAACAGCGTGGAGCTGAGATATCTTCCAGATTGATTCCGCCGTAAGCAGGCGCAAGCCAGGTAACAGCCTTGATGATTTCTTCTGTATCCTGTGTATCCAGGCAGATGGGTACCGCATTGACTCCACCAAATTCCTTGAACAGAACGGCTTTGCCTTCCATGACGGGCATAGCGGCATAAGGTCCGATGTTGCCAAGTCCCAGAACGGCACTGCCATCAGATACAACGGCAACAGTATTTGCCTTCATCGTATATTTGTAGGCAGCTTCCTTATCCTTGGCGATTACCTTACAAGGCTCTGCAACGCCGGGGGTATAGGCAAGAGATAAGTCCTCTCTTGATTTTACGGGAGTTTTGGAGACAGTTTCCAGCTTTCCGTTCCATTTTTCATGAAGTTCCAGTGCTTTTTCCTGAATAGTCATAAGTACACATCTCCTAGTATTTTAAATTTTTAACTTCATTATAATGTAAGAAACAGGTCTTAGCAATAAATTCTTCTTCCTATTTTAGAAAAAGTGCGCTATAATAGGTAAGGCAGCACATTCTGCTGCGTCACATGAACATATTACGAAACTGTCGTATATGTATCTGAAAAATACAGCATATCCAAAGAATAATTAAGAACCCCAATTATAAAAGGCAGAAGATATTCATAATGGAACGTATATAGATATGGAGGAAGGTATGAGAGAAAAATACGAATCTCTTGCATTGGCTGATTTACGTGCAATCGCCAAAAACAGAGGCATTAAGGGAACCAGCGGGCTGAAGAAGGCACAGTTGGTGGAACTGATGCTTGCTGAAGATGAAAAGGACAAGGCTGCCGGCAAGGATGTAGAGCCAAGACCAGTGTTACGTGCGCCGGGAGAAGTCAGGGAAGAACGCCCCGAAGAGAAATTCCCCGCAGAACTGGACAGCGGTATGGCTGCAAACGGCATTCTGGAAGTCATGCCGGACGGATTTGGTTTTATCCGCTGTGAGAACTTCCTGCCCGGTGAAAATGACGTTTATGTAGCGCCTAGTCAGATCCGCCGCTTTAATCTCAAGACAGGCGATGTTATTGTAGGAAATACCAGAGTAAAGACACAGAATGAGAAGTTCAGTGCATTATTATATGTGAAGAAGGTCAATGGATTACCTCCTGAACTGGCTTGCAAACGCCGCAATTTTGAGGACATGACTCCTATTTTCCCTAATGAAAGAATCAGACTGGAGACAGCAGGGGCGAGTGTTGCCATGCGAATCATGGATCTGATGAGCCCCGTAGGAAAAGGTCAGCGTGGTATGATCGTGTCACCGCCAAAGGCTGGTAAAACAACACTGTTAAAGGAAGTTGCCCAGTCCATCAAGAAGAATTCACCGGAGATGCATCTGATCATTCTGCTGATCGATGAGCGTCCGGAGGAAGTAACAGATATCCGTGAAGCAATAGAAGGACCGAATGTAGAAGTCATTTATTCCACCTTTGATGAATTGCCGGAGCATCACAAGCGTGTATCCGAAATGGTCATAGAGCGTGCCAAGAGACTGGTAGAACATAAGAAAGATGTATGTATCCTTCTGGACAGCATTACCAGACTGACAAGAGCCTATAACCTGACCGTGCCACCCAGTGGAAGAACACTTTCCGGTGGTCTTGATCCGGCAGCTCTGCATATGCCCAAGAGATTCTTTGGTGCAGCCAGAAACATGCGCGAAGGCGGCAGCCTTACCATTCTTGCAACAGCATTGGTAGATACAGGTTCCAAGATGGATGATGTGGTATATGAAGAGTTCAAGGGAACAGGTAATATGGAAATGGTACTGGATCGCAGACTTTCCGAGAGGAGAGTGTTCCCTGCCATTGATATTCCCAAATCCGGTACGAGACGTGAAGATCTGTTGTTGACACCGGATGAACTGGAGGCAATTAATATTATCCGAAGAGCCCTCAATGGACTGAAACCGGAAGAGGCAGTAGATAAGATACTTGACCTTTTCTCCAAGACCAAAGACAACATGGAATTCGTCAATACTGTAAAGAAGATGAAATTCATATAAAAAAGACTTGCATATCATAAAAAGCTATGTTATACTGAGTAAGCTGTTTATGAGAACATAAGTAAATGAAAAAGAAGATTTTATCTATAGAGAGGTGAAAAACATGAGAGAAGGAATCCATCCTAATTACTATCAGGCAACTGTTACATGCAACTGCGGTAACACATTCGTAACAGGATCTACAAAGCCTGAAATCCACGTTGAAGTTTGTTCAAAATGCCATTCATTCTACACAGGTCAGCAGAAGGCTGCATCAGCTCGTGGACGTATTGATAAGTTCAATAAGAAGTACGGCGTAGAAAGCAAATAAGAAACGTTCAAAAGGTTGAGGTAAGATTTTATCTCAACCTTATTTTTAGTTCATAGGATATGTGACAGACTCGGAGGACTATATGGCTAAGAAGAAACAGACACATTATTCCGGTATCGGCGGACAGGCTGTATTGGAAGGTGTGATGATGAAGAATAGAGATAAATATGCAGTGGCTGTACGTAAGCCCAATGGTGAGATCGATGTAGAAGTCGAGGAATACAAGGGCGTATGCGGAGATAAGAAGTTTGCGAAGCTGCCGTTTATCCGTGGCGTATTTGCTTTTATTGATTCCCTGATACTGGGAATGAAGGTAACGACTTATTCTGCTTCCTTCTATGAGGAAGAGGATGAGAAGCCAAGTAAGACGGAAGGGAAGCTGGAGAAGCTTCTGGGTAACAAGGCAGATGATATCATGATGACTTTTACCGTGATTTTATCCGTAATCATTGCAGTAGCGTTGTTCATGCTCCTGCCCCTGTTCCTTTCAGACCTGCTTGGTAAATACATCCGCAATGCCAGCGTGATTGCAATTATCGAGGGACTGATCAGAATACTGATCTTCATTGCGTACATCGCTGGAATCTCTCTTATGAAAGATATTAAAAGGCTCTATATGTATCATGGGGCAGAACATAAATGTATCAACTGTATTGAAAAAGGCAGACCACTTACAGTAAAAGACGTAAAGCGAAGCTCCAGACAGCATAAGCGTTGTGGAACAAGCTTCCTGTTATTTGTTGTACTGGTGAGTGTCATCGTATTCTTCTTTATCAGAGTGGATAATATGGCACTGAAGCTGATTCTGCGTATCGCACTGGTTCCTGTCATTGCAGGTATTTCCTATGAGATTATCCGCCTGGCAGGCAGAAGTGATAATGTTCTTGTAAGAATCATATCTGCACCTGGTATGTGGATGCAGAAGCTTACGACCAAAGAGCCGGAGGAGGATATGATCGAAGTAGCAATTGCTTCTGTAGAAGCAGTCTTTGACTGGAAGGCATACTTAAAAGAGACCTTCGGATACGAAGTAGATGACAGCTGGATGCAGGATACAACTGCGGCAGAAGAGCCTTAGCAGGGTTATGAATATGACATACAGAGAATTATATGAATATGGAAAGAAGCAGCTGGAAGATGCAGGAATTGAAGAGGCTGCACTGGATGCCAGACTGCTTCTGGAATATATTTGCCATACAGACAGGAATGCGTTGCTGGTTCATGGAGACAGTGTGCGAAATGATCTGGAAGAACAGTTCTATCGTACAGTAATAGAGAGAAGAGCACAGAGAATCCCCCTGCAGCACATTACAGGTGAGCAGGAATTCATGGGGCTTACTTTTAAGGTGAATGAGTATGTACTGATTCCAAGACAGGATACAGAGATTCTGGTGGAAGAGGCAATGAGATATCTTAGTGATGGTACGCGCATACTGGATATCTGTACCGGCTCCGGATGCATTTTGCTGAGCCTGTTAAAATACAGCAATGAATGTGAAGGCATGGGCGTGGACATTTCAGAAGATGCACTGGCAGTTGCAAGAGAGAATGCCGGCAGACTTGGGATTCAGGCAGATTTCAGACAGAGCGACCTCTTAGAGAAGGTAGAAGGCAGGTTCGATATGATCGTATCGAATCCACCCTATATTGAGACTGACGTGATAGAGACTCTGATGCCTGAGGTCAGGGAACATGAGCCGATGATCGCTCTGGATGGCAAGGCTGATGGGCTGTATTTTTACAGGAAAATAATAGAGCAGTGTCCGGCATATATGACTCGTGGTGCGAGACTGTTCTTTGAAATAGGTTATGACCAGGGCGAAGCAGTAAAAGAACTCATGATACAGAGGGGCTTTATTGAAGTAGAAGTGATACAGGACTACGCGAAACAGGATCGAGTCGTAACCGGTTGCTGGAATATGGTATAAATATAGATACGCACATAGCAGACCAGTGTCTGTGCAGGTGATTGACAAGGTTAATATTTGGAAAGGCATGGTAATAGAGATGTTTGATAAGTTAGATGATTTGATTGCCCGTTATGAAGAAATCATGAACGAGCTTCATGAGCCTACAGTAGCAGATAATCAGGCAAGATTTCGCTCTCTGATGAAAGAGCAGAGCAACCTGCAGCCTATTGTAGAAGCTTATACAGAATATAAGAAATGCAAAGAGACCGTAGAAGATTCCCTCTCTATGCTGGAATCTGAAAATGACGAAGAGATGCGTGAAATGCTCAAGGAAGAACTCAACGATGCCAAGAAGCGAATTGAAGAATTAGAGCAGCAGTTAAAGATTCTTCTTCTGCCTAAGGACCCTAACGATGATAAGAATGTAATCGTGGAGATTCGTGCAGGCGCAGGTGGAGACGAAGCAGCATTGTTCGCAGCAGAAATCTACCGTATGTATGTACATTATGCAGAGAGCCGCCGTTGGAAGGTAGAGACTATGGAAGTCGAGGAAATCGGTATTGGTGGTATGAAGAGCGTTACTTTCATGATCAGCGGACAGGGCGCATATTCAGTAATGAAGTATGAATCCGGTGTACATCGTGTACAGCGTGTTCCTGAGACAGAGTCCGGCGGACGTATCCATACTTCTACAATCACAGTAGCAATCATGCCAGAAGCAGAAGAAGTAGATGTACAGCTTGATATGAACGATTGCCGATTCGATGTATTCCGTGCTTCAGGAAATGGTGGTCAGTGTGTAAATACAACCGACTCCGCTGTTCGATTAACACATATCCCAACAGGTATCGTTATTTCCTGTCAGGATGAGAAATCACAGCTTAAGAACAAAGATAAGGCAATTAAAGTACTTCGTGCCCGTCTGTATGATTTAGAGCAGTCTAAAGCACATGATGCAGAGGCAGAACTTCGTAAGAGCCAGATTGGTACTGGTGACCGTGCAGAGAAGATTCGTACTTACAACTTCCCACAGGGACGTGTAACAGACCACAGAATCAAGTTAACCCTCCATCGTCTCGATGACATTTTAAATGGTGACCTCGATGAAATTATCGACAGCTTAACAGCAGCAGATCAGGCAGCAAAATTAAGCAAATTACAGGAAATGGAGCGTTAAAAATTATGCAGGAGTGGAAGAAAAATATCAGACAGGTTGTTCCGTACGTACCTGGCGAACAACCAAAAGAAGCGAATGTAATAAAGTTAAACACGAATGAGAATCCTTATCCACCTTCACCAAAGGTAAAAGAACAGTGTGCGAAAATCTGTGCTAAAACAGAAGAACTGCGTCTTTATCCAGATCCGACAGCTGGAATGTTAGTAGAGGCAATCGCAACATATAAGGGATTAGACAGCAGTCAGGTCTTTGTCGGAGTTGGCTCCGATGATGTACTCGCCATGGCTTTTCTTACATTTTTTAATAGCGAAAAGCCGATATTTTTCCCTGATATCACGTATTCTTTTTATGATGTGTGGGCTGATTTATTCAAAATCCCATATGATAAGAAGCCATTAGATGAAAACTTTATGATTAAAAAAGACGATTACTACTGGAAAAACGGTGGAGTCGTATTCCCAAACCCGAACGCACCTACAGGAGTTTTGATGCCACTTGATGAGATTGAGGATATTATCGCTCATAATCAAGATGTCATTGTTATTGTAGATGAGGCATATGTAGACTTTGGAGGACACAGTGCGCAGCAGCTTCTTTCTAAATATGAGAACCTTTTAGTTGTGCAGACGTTTTCCAAATCACGTTCTATGGCAGGAATGCGTATCGGATATGCTATGGGTTCTGCGGAATTAATTAAAGCTTTAAATGATGTGAAGTATTCCTTTAACTCCTACACAATGAATCGCCCGTCCATTCTTTTAGGAACAGCATCCGTTGAAGACGATGCCTATTTTAAAGAAACTGTAGAAAAGATTGTTCATACGAGAGAGTGGTTTAAAGCTGAAATGAAGAAGCTTGGATTTACTTTTCCGGATTCTCAGGCAAACTTCCTGTTTGCTTCCCATCCGGATGTACCGGCAAAAGAAATCTTTGAAGCCGCCAGAGCAAACAATATTTACGTAAGATATTTTGATAAACCTCGTATTAATAATTATCTGAGAATTACCATTGGAACAGATGAAGAAATGAAAAAATTCTTAAAATTCTTAACATCTTTTCTGAAAAGCCAGAAATAAACATGGTATTATGATGAAATATATTGTAAAATATAAGTATTACAATATAAGACAATACAGGGAGGGTTACTATGAAAAAGATTCTGTTTGCAGCTTCTGAATGCGTGCCTTTTATGAAAACAGGCGGACTCGCAGACGTAGTAGGAGCATTACCAAAGGAATTTGACAAAAATGAGTGGGATGTACGTGTTGTAATGCCAAATTACCGCGGAATCCCAGAAGAGTACCGGAACAATTTTGAGTATGTTACTCATTTTTATATGGGAGTAGGGCCATACATTCCAAACGTATATGTGGGCATTATGAAGTACGTTTACAATGGCGTTACTTATTACTTTATTGATAACTTAGATTACTTTGGAGCAATGGAGCCATATTCCGATACAAGAACTGACGTAGAAAAATTTACTTTCTTCTGTAAAGCAGTTCTTTCTATCCTTCCAGTTATTGATTTCCGCCCAGATTTGATTCACTGTCATGACTGGCAGACAGGATTAATTCCAGTTTACTTAAAGACAGAATTTGCGGCAAACCCATTCTTCTGGGGTATTAAGACAATGATGACAATTCATAATCTTCGTTTCCAGGGTGTATGGGATATCAATACAATGAAAGGTTTAAGCGGACTTCCAGATTATCTCTTTACGCCAGATAAGTTAGAGTTCAAAAAAGATGCGAACATGCTCAAAGGTGGAATCGTTTATTCCGACTTTGTCACAACCGTAAGTAATACTTACGCACAGGAGATTCAGACAGCATACTATGGCGAAGGATTAGACGGATTGTTAAGTGCACGCAACCAGAGCCTTTTTGGCATTGTAAATGGTGTCGATTACTCCTTATATGATCCGTCAAATGATGTAAAGCTCTATCGGAACTATTCAGAATATAACCATCGGGAGGGAAAGGCTGCGAATAAAGCAGAACTCCAGAAACAGCTTGGCCTTGAAGTGAATCCGAACAAATACATGATCGGACTCATTTCCCGTCTGACAGACCAGAAAGGTCTCGATCTTGTACGCTACGCAATGGATCGTCTCATTGATGATAATACACAGATTGTCGTAATCGGAACCGGTGATCCTTCATACGAGGAAATGTTCCGTTACTATGCATGGTGTAACTCTGATAAAGTTTCTGCTAACATCCTCTATTCCGATGATTTAGCACATAAACTGTATGCGGCAGCAGATGCTTTCTTAATGCCATCCTTATTCGAACCATGCGGATTAACACAGATTATCGCTTTCCATTACGGAA
>ENA-ORTG01001622-ORTG01001622.1-human-gut-metagenome-genome-assembly--contig:-NODE-1622-length-19888-cov-5.928755_pt1 | contig 19888 bp, 16 predicted proteins | sample MGYA00241906_ERZ509176 | MGnify/ENA primary metagenome ERZ509176 (study PRJEB26280, sample SAMEA2338811) | human gut metagenome | biome: human gut; feature: human-associated habitat; material: faeces...
ACGTTTGTTCATATTGGCCGCCGTCGTGTCTCTCGGACTTCCTGCCGTCCGCGCGCAGGAGGGCGCGGCTTCGCATGCCGCGGTGATTCAGGCCGATACGCTTCCTGCGCTGCTGGAGCGGCTGGAACGGGACCCTGAGGATATAGACCTGCTGGTCGAAATCTGCTCCCAATACACCATGCGGAGCGAATTCGCCGCCATTCATCCCTACGTCTCGCGTCTCCGCAGGGCCGGCGCCGCGCACGACGACGAGCGGGCGCTGATGTACGCCGACCTCTTCTCCGGGCAGTCCTACCTGCTCGCCGAGGGCAGCGACTCGACCCGCATATACCTCGACCGGGCTTTGATCCGCGGGCGGCAGTGCGAAGACCCGGTGGCGCTGTGCCGGATTTACAATGCGCTGGGAATCTATGCCGTCAGCATCGAAACGAACTATTTCGGAGGCATCGAATATTTCCTCGAAGCGATGGAGTACGCCCGCAGCGCCTCGCTGAACCGCTTCTATCTGGTGGCGCAGTGCAATCTGGCCAATACGTATTACATGCGCAACGACCCTGCGGGCCTGAAATACGCCGAGGAGGTCTGCCGGCTGGGCACCGAGTGGGGTTACGACTACCTCGCTTTCGGCGGCGCGGTCATCAGCGCCTACATGCACTACATGCTCGGCGATCAGGACCGGGCTTTGGAATACATCCTCCGGACGCTTCCCGACACCGATAAATTCGGCTACCACACCGAGCTTTACAGCCTTTACGCCAATATCCTCCATGCGCAGGGCGACGATGCGGGCGCCGAACGCTATTACCTGATGGCGCTCGACCACATCGACGAGAAGGTCGTGACCGCTGCCGTGATGACCTACCTCAGTTACGGAACCTACCTGAACGACCGGGGCGAGTACGCCCGCGCGATTCCGGTGCTCCGGCAGGGCATCGAACTCTCGGAGCGGAGCAACAACGCCGTGCACCGCTATAAGCTCTACCAGCGCATTTCCGAGGCCGAAACCGCGCTGGGCCGCTACCGCGAGGCGCTGGACTATTTCAAGAGCTACCATAGTCAGGCGGACAGCATCTTCAACGTCGAGCGGGAGCGTTCGATCAACGAACTGCGGGTCAAGTACGACGCCGAGCGGCAGGAAAACATGCTGCGCAAGAGCGAAATCGACCTGATCCGCCAGCAGCGCCGATTCCAGCTGCTGCTGTTGCTGCTGCTCTTCGCCGTCGGCATTTCGACCGTGGTCTATATCCTCTACCGGCGCAAGGACAAGATGTACAAGCAGATCGTCCGGCAGCAGTACGAATTTCTGAAAAAGGAGAAAAAGGCCGCGCAGCCGGCCATGCCCCCCCGACCCTATTTCCCCGCAGACTGAAAAGCCGTCGCCCGACCGTGACGAACACGCCGTGCGCGACGCCGAACTCTTCGCCCGGATCGAATACCTGATGCAGACGGAAGGCGTCTACCGTCAGAACGACCTGACCATCGAACGGCTCGCCGAGCGGCTCGACACCAACCGCACCTATATCTCCCGTGCGATCAACCAGCAGGCCGGGAAGGCTTTCAGCAGTTACGTCAACAGCTACCGCATCGACGAGGCCGTGCGGCGTCTTTCCGACGTCGATGACGATACGCCGCTGAAGGCGCTTGCCCAGATGCTCGGCTACAACCACCTGCAAACTTTCTATACTTCGTTCCAGAGTGCGATCGGCATGCCGTCGTCTAAGTACCGCGAGAAACTGCTCAAACTCCACCGCGAGCACCAGCTCTGAGCGCAACCCCGTTTTTCGGGGTTTGTTTTTTTCGGAATTTGTCAATTTTTACGAATTCCGAAAAGCTGCGTTTCATAAATCGTCCGGCTTCTTCTATATTTGCCAATAGGTTGATGAGGCGCTTTGCCCGATGCGGGCGGTGCGTATCCTTTTGGTGATTTTGTCCGGCGGATGTCTGTTTGACGCAGGCGGTGCCGTCCCCGAATCCGTAAGTATTCTTTTAAACGCTGTTCATATGAAAAAAACGTTACTATTCAGCAGTCGATCCTTGTTGACTGCGGCTTTGTTCTTCTGCGCCGCTTCGGTCGTCTCCTGCCAGAAGGAGGAGACCGCCGGCGCCGCGCCTTCGTGCGCCGCGATCCGTCTGACCGCCGAGCCGGCGGAGCTCGTCCGGACCAAGAGCGAAACGGACGTCGCCTATGCCTCCCGCTTCGTGGAGGGGGACGCCATCGGCCTCTTCGCCGTGATCCGCACCGATGCCGAGACGCAGGCCTATCCGGCCGCTTCGGGCAACTACATCCAGAATGCCAAATTCGTCCGTCAGGCCGACGGTTCGTGGCGTGAGGAAGGCTCCAAATCCTATTACATGGAGCAGGGGCAGGTCATGGACCTCTATGCCTATTATCCCTATGCCGAAAATGCCGATCCGACGGCGCTCGTCTACGACGCTTCGGTTGCCGAAGCCGACTTCATGACGGCCCGCACGCCGGGATTCAGCGAGCGCGACGGCGAGATCAGACTCGTGTTCCGCCATAAGCTGGCGCTGGCCGAAGCCTTCGTCGCGGACGCCGACAAGCTGGCCGATTACGCCGTGACGGTGCAGGACGTGCGCACGAAAGCCGTCTTCTCGTTGGCGGCCGCGGCCCAAGATGCCGAAATGCAGTCCGTGGACGCCAAGACGGCTTCGGTGGCGATGACGCGCTGCGGCAACGCCTTCCGCGCTTACCTGCCGGCGCAGGAGATCGCCGAAGGCAAGGCCCTGCTGAAGGTCGAGGGCAACGGCTTCGCTGCGTTCGACTATACGCATCCGGGCAAAACCTCGCTGGCCGCCAATCAGGTCCGCAAATTGCTGGTTACGCCCGCTTTCGCCAATCCCGAACTGCTCCCCAACTGTTACGTCGTATCGCCGGGCGAGACGCTCTATATCCCCGTTTCGAAAGCCTTCGGCGTGTGGGGTAAGAACGACGTGCTGGCGGGCGAAGGCGCCGGCATGCTGGGAGCCATGGGCGCCCGCGTAGTCTGGGAGGACGTGCGCTATCTGCTCAACGGCGACGGCAACTGCTACTGGAGCTGGCATATCTGGGCCACAGAGTACGATCCTTCGCAGGTTGCGGGGCAGCAGACCGTCGGCGGCAACGTCTTCATGGACCGCAATCTGGGCGCCACTTCGCTCGTGAAGGGGCCGCAGAGCGCCGGATGCTTCTACCAGTGGGGCCGCAAGGATCCGTTCCAAGGTCCCTATACATGGATGATGTTCCTTAACGGCAATGCCGGCTGGTCGAACGACGGTATCGGCAAGTTTATGACGCTGAGGGGTTTCGCTTCGTCGAATGTGCCCTCCGAGAATCTCGTGGCTTCGGTCCGGCAGCCTTACCGCTATATTGTGGGTGTTTCGGACTGGCTGTCGCCGGCGGTTGGCGGCGAAGACTACCGCTGGAGCAACGCCGACGGTACGAAGGGCGTCTTCGACCCGTGCCCCGACGGGTGGCGCGTACCGTTTCGGGCGCGGGAGCCGCTTCCGCATGGGCCGATCTGAACGGCGTGTGGGATGCGGAGCGTACCGGATGCGTTTTTGCCGAAGGCAACGGGTACTATCCTGCGGCCGGCTATATCAATATCATGTCGGCGTCGGGTTCCGGCGGCGGCGCGGAAGCGGGTACTTCGGGCTACTGCTGGAGCGCATCGTCTGCCGGCAAGAACGGCTATGCGCTGACTTACAGCGTCTCCGCCATCAAAACTGAGGCCGAACCGAGCAAGACATGGGCCTGCCCCGTACGCTGCGTGAAGGATGTCAAATAGCATGCGGATATAGGAAGAAGACCGCCGCCCTTTCGTGGGGCGGCGGTCTTTGTTTTGGCGGCCGTACTGTGTTTTCTGTCCGTTGTTTTTCGTGTGGTGTTTTCTGTGCGGTGTTTTCCGGCCGCTGTCTTCCGTTCGTCCGGTCCGGAATTCTCCGCAGGCCTGTCTTCTGCCCCGCCTATTTTCTGCTTTCGAGGAAGTAGTGCTGCGACTTGAGCAGGTTGCGGGCCTGCAGGATCATCGTCTTGGTTTCGTTGAGGATCGTCAGATAGAGTACGCTGGCCCGCGTGCTGGCCGCCGGGTCGCCGTTGATGCGGCGCAGCTGGTTCTTGATCGCCTCGACGATGGTGTCGAAGAGCTTGTCGCGCATTTCGAGCACCATGTCCAGATCCGAAAAGTCCTTCGTGCGGAGCATGTCGTTGATTTTGTCGAAAATCGCCTCCACCTGATCGTTTACGCGCATCAGATCCACGATCTGCTCCTTCGACAGCCCTTCGTGGTTGTTGTCGATGTGTCCGAACGCAGGACGGGTGATGTGGATCAGCGCCTTGGTCACCTCCGAGAGGTAATCCGTCACCTGCACGTAGAAGTGCCCGGTGTCGATGTCGCACTGCTGCAGGCGGCGCAGCGTCGGCATGATGCCGTATTTGCGGTCGCGGGCCTCTTCGAAGAGCCTGTTCGACGACTGCACCATCTCCTTGAGCACCTTGCGGTTCTCCTTGAAAACGGCGACCAGCGTCCGGTTGTAAATGCGCGTCACCTGCTCCATCGTCGTGCATACTTCGCCGATGCAGACGCAGAGCACTTCGTCCGGAGTCTCGGCCTTGATTACCGGCAGTTCCTCCGCGGCAGCTTTCTCCTCCGGCTTGGTGCGGTGGCTGCGGATGAGCAGCCATGCGCAGAGAGCGACGAGCGTCGGGACGGCGATCCAGCCGCCCCAGAGCAGCAGCAGCGTCACGCAGAGGGCGATCAGGAATCCGCCGAGCGCGGTGATGAACCACCCCGAAATGACGGCCATGACGCCCGTGATGCGGTATACGGCGCTTTCGCGGCCCCACGTCCGGTCTGCGAGCGATGAACCCATAGCCACCATGAAGACCACGTAGGTGGTCGAGAGCGGCAGTTTGTAGGAGGTGGCGATGGCGATCAGGATCGACGCGGCGGTGAGGTTCACCACGGCGCGGATCATGTCGTAGGGGGCGCCGCTGTGGCGCCGACGAACGCTCCTCGGCAGGCAGCGGTTCGAAGCGTCGGTCGATGACTTTCTGCATGCGGTCGGGAATCAGCCCTGTCCACATGGTGTTGAGCGCGAGCGAGGCGCGTACCAGACTGCGCGATACGAAGGTCGAGCCGAACCGCTCGTTGCCCTCGTGCTGCGAGGCGAGCGAAAGCTCGGTTTCGGTGACGTGGCGCGATTTCTTCGAGAAGAAGAGCGTCAGGACCATCACCGCGCCCGACAGCAACAGCAGCAGGAAGTTGGCGCGCGCCGGATTGGCCAGTTCGCCCATCATGATCGACTCGCTGCCCGTTTCGCGGGCGATCTGCCATGCGTCGTAGCTGGCCAGCGGCACGCCGATGAAGTTCACCAGATCGTTGCCTGCGAAGGCCAGCGCCAGCGCGAAGGTGCCTGTGAGGATGGTGATGCGCATGATGTTGAGCCGCATGCGCTGGAAAATCCAGAGCACCACCGACGCCCCGGCCCAGAAGACGAGCAGCGTTACGAGCACGTGCTCGCCGACGTATTCTCCGACCGAAGTCGGAATCAGCCCCGAACTTTTCAGCCCCTTGAACAGCGCGAAGTAGAGGATGCCCGCCAGCGAAATGCCGCACCATACGGCGCCCCAGCGGCGGAACACCTTCGCGTAGCGGAACGAGAAGATGAGCCGCGAAACGTACATGAAGAGCGACCCTGCGGCGAACGCCAGCGCCACCGAGAGCAGGATGGCCGCGATGATGGCCATCGCCTTTCCGGTGTTGATGTACTGCGAGAGGTCCGAAACCGAAGCGGCCGGATCGCCCCAGATGTGGTAGAGTGCCGCGGCGACTCCCGCGCCCAGCAGTCCGAATACCATCGACACGGTGGTCGAGGTGGGCAGTCCGAGGGTGTTGTAAATGTCCAGCAGCAGGATGTTGCCCAGCATCATGCCCAGAAAGAGCATCATGATCTCCGGGAAGGAGAATTGTCCGGGATAGAAGACGCCGCTGCGCGCCACCTCCATCATGCCGCTCGACGTGAGCGTGCCGACGAGGATGCCGGCGGCGGCGATCCAGAGGATGACGCGGCGCGGTGCGGCTTTCGATCCGAGGGCCGAGTTGAGAAAGTTGACCGCGTCGTTGGCCACGCCCACGACGATGCCCATCACGGCCAGCAGGCCCATGACGATGACGATGCTTGTGAATAGAGGACTCATATGGTCGTTTGTCGTTTGTTTTTCGGCGGCTCCGTTTTGGCGCTCCGCCGTATGTTTTCGTCCGGCCCTGCATCCATTTTCCGGAGGAGGCTTTCGCCCGCCGTCTTGGGCGGGGATCGCCGCCCTGCGGTGCGGGCCGGTCTTTCCGGTGCAAAGGAACGAAACGGATGTTACAAACGTGTTACGGACGGGTTGCGGCTCTATGAATGTTTGTGCAGGGTGAAGGTGAATTCCAGTCCGCCGCGCTCCGAGTTGCGGACCGAGATCGTGCCGCCGTGCATCATCACGGCGTTTTTGACGATCGCAAGCCCCAGCCCCGTGCCGCCCAGCTTGCGCGAACGCCCCTTGTCGATGCGGTAGAAGCGTTCGAAAATGTGGGGCAGGTGTTCTTCCTCCACGCCGATGCCGTTGTCTGCGAACTGCAGCGTGTACTGCTCCGGCGAGTTGTCCAGCAGGCGGATGAAAATGTCGCGTCCGCCCGAATAGGCCGCGGCGTTGTCCGCGAGGTTGCGGAACACCGAACCCAGCAGCGAGGGGCTGCCCTCCATTTCGAGCGGATAGGGGAAGTCGCAGTTCACGCGCAGCCGCTGCCCTTCGGGCCGGAGCTGCATGTCGGCGCGGATTTCGTCCACGATGTCGTTCAGCACGACACGCTCCTTGCGGATCAGCTGGCTCGCCTCGTCCATGCGCGTGACGGTCGAGATGTCGGCGAGCAGGCTGCGCAGCCGCGCCACCTGCGCGCAGCTCTTTTCGAGGAACGCCGTGCGCTTCTCCGCTCCGAGCCCCGGATTGTCCAGCAGAGTTTCCAGATACCCCTGAATCGCTGCCACGGGCGTTTTCAGTTCGTGGTTGATGTTGTTCGTGAGTTGTTTCTTGATGCGGATTTTCTCCTGCTGTTCGTGCAGCGCCAGCGCATGTTCGCGGTCGCGGTCGGCCGTGGTGCGCTGCAGGCGGGCGTACAGCCGGATGATATGGCTCGATATGTCGCCCAGCTCGTCGTGCGGAAAGACCGCCTGCTCATCGATCCGCTCGCCCCGCTCGGCGCGCTGGGCGAAATCTCTCAGCCGCGTGATGTTGTGTCCCAGCCGGCGGGTCGCGAAGTAGGCCGCCACGCTCATCAGCAGCGTGACGCCCAGCATGAACCACAGAAATTCGCGGTCTGCGGCCAGCACTTCGCGGAGCGTTATCGAATAGGGCACGGCCGAGCGGACGACGACCCCGCCGTCGGACATGGCCGAATAGAAATAGTAGAGGTCGGTGCTCTCCGAATGGCGGCGGATCGTGAATCCCGTGCCGCGGGCGAGGGCTTCGGCGACTTCGGGGCGGTCGAGGTGGTTGGTTTCCGGAAGGCTGCCGGCCGAATTGTCGAAGGTGACGCGCCCGGCGGCGTCGATCACCGTCACGCGCAGGTCGCCGAACGGTTCGTCGCGTGCGGCGATGAACTCCTCAGGCGTCGCGCCGTCGGCGAGGGCGTCGAGCATCCGCAGGTTGAAGAGCTGCAGGCGGGTGTCGAGCCGTTCGGCCTTGAACTGCTTTTCGCGGCCGTACTGAAAGACGATGAAGCAGGCGACCAGCGCCCACGAAAACGCGAGCAGCAGCAGGAAGAGCCGCCGGTGGTAGGAGAGGCTACTCCTCAAACCCGTACCCATAGCCCAGACGTGTTACGATGTGATCTCCGTAGACGCCGATTTTGCGTCGCAGCCGCGTGATATTGACGTCGATGGTGCGGTCCAGCACGATTACCTCGTCGCTCCAGACCTGATGCAGTATCTCCTCGCGCGAAAAGATTCTGCCGCGGTTCGAAAGCAGCAGGGCGAGTATCTCGAACTCTTTTTTTGTCAGGGCCAGCGGCGTTCCGTCCACGGTGCAGATTTTGCGGACGAGGTCCATGTGCAGCCCTTCGAACGCGATCGCCCTGCTCTGGCCCTCCTGCGGTGCGGTGCGGCGCAGCACGGAGCGCACGCGGGCCAGCACTTCGCGCACGGAGAAAGGCTTGGCGATATAGTCGTCGGCTCCGATGTTGAGCCCCGCGACCGTGTCGTCCTCGGTGTCTTTGGCCGTGCAGAAGATGATCGGCACGGCGGCCGTTTCGGGCTGCGCCCGGAGCTGCCGGGCCATCTTGAATCCGCTCATCTCGCCCATCATGACGTCGAGCAGAATCAGCGAATAACGTTCGGGGTGCATGCCGAGGGCCTGTTCGGCGCTGTACGCCGTATCGACTTCGTAACCCTCGACTTCGAGATTGAACTGAAGAATCTCGCAGAGGGATTCCTCGTCGTCCACCACAAGGATTTTGTGCTTTGTCATAACTGTTACGGATTGGTATCCGCATCAAAAGTACGTAACAATCCCTTTATTGCGTGGTCCCCGCCGAATATTTAACCGAAATGTAACAGCCCGTCATTCGCCCAGCACCTGCATCTGCTGGCGGATCGACTCCTCGTGGATGGCCTGCAGCACCGAGCGCATGAATTCGCGGTCCATGCCCAGCTGTACGGCCTGCTCCGCGCGTCGCGCCAGCAGGTCTTCGTAACGTTTGGCCTGCAGGATCGGCATGTTGTGCTCTTTCTTGTACTGTCCGATGTCGCGCGATACCCGCATGCGGCGCACGAGCAGTTCGAGCAGTTCGTCGTCGAGCTTGTCGATCTGCGAACGCAGTTCCGAAAGGCTCTCCGTCGTGGTGTTGGCTTCGCGGATCACCAGACTGCGGCAGATGTAGGCCAGACCCTGCGGCGTCACCTGCTGGGCCTTGTCGCTCCACGCGCAGTCGGGCGAACAGTGCGCTTCGACGATCAGCCCGTCGAATCCGAGGTCCATGGCCTGCTGCGAAAGCGGCGCGATCAGTTCGCGGCGGCCTCCGATGTGGCTGGGGTCGCAGAAGATCTGCAGGCCCGGCAGGCGGCGGTGCAGTTCGATGGGGATCGACCACATCGGATGGTTGCGGTAGAGACTCTTGTCGATCGACGTGAAGCCGCGGTGAATGCCCCCCAGACGGCGGATGCCGGCGTTGTAGATGCGCTCCACGCCGCCGATCCACAGTTCGAGGTCCGGACTCACGGGATTCTTGACCAGCACCGGAATGTCGTGGCCGCGCAGCGCGTCGGCGATCTCCTGCATGGCAAAGGGGTTGGCCGTGGTGCGGGCGCCGATCCAGATCATGTCGATGCCCCCTTCCAGCGCCGCCATGACATGCTTGCGCGTGGCGACCTCGGTGGCGGTGTACATCCCTGTTTCGCGTTTTACGCGCTGGAGCCATGCCACGCCTTCGGCACCCACGCCCTCGAACCCTCCGGGTTTGGTGCGGGGCTTCCAAAGTCCGGCGCGGAAAATCCGCACGCCTTCGGCGGCCAGTTCGCGGGCGGTTTCGATCACCTGCTCTTCGGTTTCGGCGCTGCACGGTCCCGCGATGACCAGCGGGCGCCGGGGATCGAGTCCCGGAAAATTGATGGGTTGCAAATCTTTCATATCAGTTCTGTTTGAATTATTGTCGTTTGTCTTGTCTCTGTCTTTTCGCGTCATTCGCAGCCTGCCGCCTCGTTTGCGTCTCTGTCCCCGCCCGCCGCGAAAATCGGGTCCTATGTCCTTCCGCTCAGATTTCGGGATTGGGATATTCGGCATATTCGCCCAGAATCCGGAAATCGCTGGTCAGCGGCCGGGCCGCATCGACCGCCTGCCGGTACCGCATCGGGTCGTCGAAGGTCACGTCCACGTAAAACCGGTATTCCCATTCGCGTCCGATGATCGGCAGCGACTGTATTTTCGTGAGGTTGATTCCGTAGAAGGATAACAGCGTCAGCACTTTCGAGAGGCTCCCCTGCGCGTGGGGCAGTGTGAATACCAAAGACGCTTTGTCGGTGCGGGCCGGATCGGTGAACTCCGCCGCGCGGCTGCGGTCGGCCAGTACCAGAAAACGGGTGAAGTTGTGCTTGTTGGTCTCGATGCCGCGTTCGAGGATTTCGAGTCCGTAGAGTTCCGCGGCTTCGGCGCCGCAGATGGCCGCCGTGCCGGCGAGCCGCTGGCCGGCGATTTCGCGGGCGCTTCCCGCCGTGTCGTCGCGCTCGACGACTTTCATCGCGGGCCGGGCCTTGAGGTATTCGCCGCACTGCATCAGGGCGATCGGGTGCGAATGCACCTCGCGGATGTCTGTGACCCGCTGTCCCGGAAGCGCCGCCAGCACGTGCGAGATGCGGAGTTTGTACTCGCCGATGACCGCCAGCGTGCTGCGGCGCAGCAGTTCGTGGTTGGGCAGCAGGCTTCCGGCAATGGTGTTCTCGATGGCCGCCACTCCCAGCAGCTCGGCGTCGGCTGCCATGCGGGCGAACTGCTCGTCGAAACTCACGCAGGGCAGCACCTCGACCTCTTCGCCGGGGAAACTTCCGTGCGCCGCGGTCTCGTGGAAACAACCCGCTATCCCCTGTATCGTTATCCGTTTCATCTTCTGAATCGCATTAAAAAATCCCGCTCTTCTACAGAACGGGATCCTTCGTGTTTTCACTCTATTGTTTTATACAGTTAATTGCATGCCATCCCGCTTCTTCCCTTGCTATAAAAGAAAAAGTAAAAGAAATAATATGCAAAACCGTAAAGTCTCATTGTCTCCTTGGTGGATTAACCTCTGGCAAATGTAGTGAAATATTCCCGGAATCCAAATTTTCAGCCCTGTTTTTTGCCTGCCGCGGCCAGTTTGCGTGCTTTGAAACGCTTCTTGAACTGCTGGCGGCGTCCGAACAGAAGCCTGAAAAACGTGCCCCGCAGCAGCGTGTCGTCCATATCCCACTGCCTCGTTTCGGCGTAGCGGTCGAGGATGTATAGAAACGCCACGGCCGGGCAGCTCAGCCGCCGCAGGTTGATCATGCATTCGTCGGGGCGGAGCGGCCGCCGGAGGAATTTCATGCGGTTTATGTCGATCAGCTGGAAATCGTAGCGCCCCGTCGCTTCGTCGTGCCGCCAGAGGATGTTGGTCTGGTTGAAATCCTCGTGGCAGATCCCTTTTTCGTGGAGCCGGACGGTGAAACGGGCGAATGCTGCGAGCACGGGCAGCGAATCGGAGGTCGGGAACCGTTCCGTGGCCGCCGTGAGCGGTGTGAAGTCCGATCGGCGGGATACGAAATAGGTCTCCGTTATCAGCCCGTTGCGGCGGTATTCGCTCCATGCGACGGGTTCGGGCGTGTCGATTCCCAGCTCGCGCAGGCGCAGGGCGTGTTCGTAGGCGCGCCGGGCCTTGCTCTTGCGGAAAAACGAGTACATGACGGCATTGAACGCGCTGGGCCGTTTGTAACGCTTGACCACGAGCCGTTCGCCTCCGATGTCGAAGGCGCGTATCTGATTGCGGCCGTCGTGAAGCACTTCGCCCGACACCGGGAAAAGCTCCGGAAGCTGCCGGACGAACTGCCGCAGGTGTTCCATGCCGGGATTGACCGTAATTTTCATGTCCGTATTCATTTACACGGCAAAGTTACGGCAAACGATCGGCTTGGATAGTCCATTTTGGGCGCAGTATTGGCTGATTGGGCGGCAATCGGGCTTCGGATTGTTTGTTTTGTCGCTTTTCGTCTGCCTGAAGTGACCGCCCCTTCCGGAGACTTCCGCATGGGACGCGGCGTCTCGGCGGCCGGCGGACCCCAGCGTGCGTCTCCGCATTTGGCATCTCGGCAGCCTGCCCACCCCAGCGTGCATCTCCGCATTTGGCGTCTCGGCAGCCAACGCCCCCTCCCGGCCTGCATCTTTCGCATTGGGCATCTCCGCAGCCGGCGGACCGCTGCCGTCCGCTCCGCCTGTTCCCTGACGGCCTTCAGGCCTTTCCGCTGAAATGAAAAAAGGATTACGTGTCACGTAATCCTTGCTTTGCGAGCTGTTGACGAGGATTGAACTCGTGACCTCTTCCTTACCAAGGAAGTGCTCTACCACTGAGCTACAACAGCAACATTTCTCATTCGAGTGGTGCAAAAGTACATAAGAAAAATGAAAAGACCAAAAATTTGTGCGGTTTTCACAATTATTTTCTATCTTTACTTTTGAATTATAACTCTAAACCCATGAAACGTATACTGATAATAGGCGCCGGAGGCCAGATAGGTTCCGAGCTGACGGTTTACCTGCGCAAAATCTACGGCGACCGCAACGTCGTCGCCACCGACATGCGCGAATGCAAGGCTCTCGGCGAAGCGGGGCCTTTCGAAGTGCTCAACGCCCTCGACGCTACGGCCATGGCCTCGGTGGTCGCCCGTTACCATATCGACTCGATCTTCAACCTCGTGGCGCTGCTCTCGGCCGTTGGCGAGCGCAATCCCCAGATGGCGTGGAACGTCAACATGGGTGCGCTGAACAACTCGCTCGAAGTGGCCCGCCAGCACCACTGCGCGCTCTTCACGCCCAGCTCGATCGGCGCCTTCGGCCCCACCTCGCCCAAGGACCGGACCCCGCAGGATACCATCATGCAGCCCACGACGATCTACGGCATCTGCAAGGTCACGGGCGAAATGCTGGGCAACTACTATCACCACAAATACGGCGTCGATACCCGCTCGGTGCGTTTTCCGGGCATTATTTCGAGCGTCACGCTGCCCGGCGGCGGCACGACCGACTATGCGGTCGAGATCTACTACGAGGCCATCCGCTCCGGGCGGTTCACCTGCCCCGTGCCGCCGGACGTCTATATGGACATGATCTACATGCCCGACGCGCTGCGCGCCTGCGTCGAACTGATGGAGGCCGATCCCGCGAAACTCGTTCACCGCAACAGCTTCAACATCGCCTCGATGAGCTTCACGCCGGAGATCATCTGCGCCGAGATCAGGAAGCGTCTGCCCGATTTCACGATGGATTACGACGTCGATCCCGTCAAGAAGGAGATCGCCGAGAGCTGGCCCAATTCGCTGGACGACACCTGCGCCCGCGAGGAGTGGGGCTGGAAACCCGAATGGGACCTTTCGCGCATGACCGACGACATGCTGGCGCACATCCGGACGAAACTGGCTGCCGAATGAGTCTGTCCGGCGGCCGTCCGGCGGTAACGCGTGTCGCCGAGACCGCTTCGAGCTGGGACGGCGCGCCGCTTCCGGCCTATCCGGCGGGGCGGCCGCAGGTGACGATTCTCCGGGCGACGATTCCGCCGCATGCGACGCTCCCGCGGCACACGCATGCCGTCGTCAATGCCGGCGTGATCCTCCGCGGCGAACTGACCGTGGTCTCCGACAACGGGACGGAGCGGACTTTCCGCGCCGGCGAGGGTATCGTGGAGCTGGTCGGCACGGTCCATTACGGCGAAAACCGCGGCGACGGGGAGACCGAGATGGTGATGTTTTACGCCGGAACGGAGGGCGTGCCGCTCTCCGAGAGTGCGGATCTATAACCGAAAGTTATGACGACGAGACGAATTACGCGGACTATAGCCCTTTTTGTGCTGTTGCTGACAGCTGCGGTTATCGGCGGGAGTTTCTATATGCTCGGCTTCTCGCTGCGCCCCGAAGAGACGATGCGGGCGAAAAATGCCACGGCCTATGAATATATGTACGCCGAGTATCCTTTCCTGCGTCCGTGGACGGACAGCCTCGAACGGGCCGGAGCGTTGCGCGATACGGTGATCGTCGATCCGCAGGGCGTGCGGCTACACGCGCTCTACGCTGCGGCTCCCGAACCGACCGACCGCACGGCCGTCATCGTCCACGGATATACCGACTGCGCCGTGCGGATGCTGATGATCGGCTACCTCTATAATCACGACCTGCGTTACAACATCCTGCTGCCCGATCTGCATTACCACGGCCGGAGCGAAGGCCGGGCGATCCGCATGGGCTGGCTCGACCGGCTGGACGTGCTGCGCTGGATGGAAGTCGCCAACGCGCTTTTCGGCGGCAATACGCAGATGGTCGTCCACGGTATCTCGATGGGTGCCGCCACGACGATGATGGTTGCAGGCGAGCCGCAGCGCCCCTATGTGAAGTGTTTTGTCGAGGACTGCGGCTACACGAGCGTCTGGGACGAGTTCTCGAACGAGCTGAAAACCTCGTTCGGACTTCCCGCATTCCCGCTGATGTACACTGCGAGCTGGCTCTGTGATCTAAAATACGGCTGGAATTTCCGCGAGGCTTCGGCGCTGGCGCAGGTGGCCAAGTGCGAACTTCCGATGCTCTTCATCCACGGCGACGCCGACGATTACGTGCCTACGTGGATGGTCTATCCGCTCTATGAAGCCAAGCCGGGCGAAAAGGAGCTGTGGCTCGTTCCCGGAGCCGGACACGCCTACTCCTACCGGGACAACAGGGAGGAATACACCGCCGTCGTCCGGGCGTTCGTCGGAAAATACGTCCGCTGATTCCGCGGCCGCCCGGTCCGTGCTGGAGCCGTAACCGCCTCGGACCGCATGGACTCCGATCGGTCGCAGGAGACCGGTCCGCCGATCCGACAACGGCTGCGGTCCCGATAACAGTGCTGGCCTGACAACGGTGCAGCCCTCAAAGGGACCGCAGCTCTGAAAACGGTGCCGAACCCGAAATCGGCTGCGGTCCTGACAACGGTGCGCCCCGCATGAAACCCCAAGGCCGGAACTTCTCTGAAGTTCCGGCCTTGACATCTTCCGGATTTGCGGACCGTTCCCGGAAGTGCCGGGAAGAGGGGCGGCCGCGAAAATCCGCCTATCCGGGGCGCCTAATTGGAGGCGAGCTTTTTCACCGTTCCGGAGAACGATCCCGTCACCAGATAGGGCATCGGGTGGTCGTCGCCCGTCGAGAACGACACTTCGTAGTCCGTTCCGTTCGACGTTTTCAGGGTCAGCGAACCGTTGGTCATCGGGGCATGGGGCGTGCGGCCGCTGTAGAACCACGTGTTCACGGCCCGGAGATTTCCGCCGCCGAGCTCTTCCCGTGTGCCGGGCAGGAAGCCGGGCGTGTCGTCCGAGGTCGCTTTGTAGGTGCCCGACGGAATGTATTCCTGCCCCGGAGCCGTTTTCAGCCTGAACCAGAGGTAGTAACCCGTCGCGCCCTGCGTCGCGTAGCACTCCTTTTCGTAGAAGTGCAGGTCCCAGCGGTCGTACCGGGCCGTACATTCGTCCGTGATCTTCTTGATCGAAACCACCGGCGCGTCGGCGTTCATCGCATAGTCGGCATTCAGTTTCGAGTCGCCGCGGTAAGAGTCGTTTATGCGGTTTTCGAATTCAAGCGCTCCGCGGTAGCTGACGCGCAGCGTGCTGTCGTCTTCGTCGATGAACTCCGCCTTGATCGTGGTGATGCCGTTGTCGGTCTTGATCCGCATCTTTCCGCCGACGATGGCGTGGGGCGTTGTGGAACCCTCCTCTTCGTCAGGCTCGTTCCAATAGGTGCCGAACAGAGCCGGCATGCCGAAGGAATCGGTTCCGAGAAATCCCTCGATGAATACGCCTGCCTTGTTGTCGGTGGATTTTCCGATGGTGTATTCGCCGTCCAGCGGACGCGCGCTTTTCGGATCGGTCGCCAGTACGCTCAGGAAGTCGATGTCGAGCCGGTACTTGTAGGGCGCGGCATCGGCCTGATCGAGGTCTGCGTCGGTCAGCACCAGATAGTAGTCGCCGGCCGCGTCGCCCCAGTAGGTGTGGTAATAGGTGCCGTAGGCGTGGGGGAGTGCGAGGTAATCGGGATCGGTCTCTTTGCCGTCTCCGCCGTTTTCATTGTCGTCGTTGCTGCATGCGGCGAAGGCCGTCAGGGCCAGCGCGGCGGTCAGGAGCAGTGATTTTCTGAAGATCTGCATAGGTCGTAACGTATTTGGGGATTAGTTTTTGAATCCGGGTTCTCCGGTGTAGGTGAACGAAAACGTCTCTTCGGCCCCGTCGTCGCGGAGCGTTCCCTCTATCTTCCAGCTTTCGCCGACGGTCGAGACGGTGAACGATCCCGACGTGGCGACGTAGGTGGCTTCGTCTGTTTTCCAGTAGGTGCCGGCGGCCCGGCCGCTCTGGGAGATGTAGCCTGAGCGGAACGTGAAGGTTTCGTTGGCGTATTTTCCCGCTTCCGAGCGCAGGTCGATCGTGTATTTGCCGTCGCTGGGCAGCGGCGCCGCTGGATCGGCGGCCGGCACGCTGCGGAGCTGCGAATGCAGTTCGACCCTTTCGTTGCCGCCGCGGAGCATGTAAGTGTCGGCCGCAATGCCGTAGTCGTCGGGATAGTAGTCGCCGAAGACCATCGACAGCCGTTCGTACACGACCGGGTCTTCCTCCCCGGATTCGTTTGCGAAGGCCAGCGCGCCGCTCCACGAGAACGAGAGGGCGGTTTTGTCTCCGTCGGTCACCTCGCCCGACAGGGTGAAGGTCCCGTCGCCCGATGCCGCGGGCGCGAGCGTCATGCTGCCCGCACGGATCGCGAACTTCGTTTTCTGCCCGGCCTGATTCGCGCTCCGGACCTCGACGCCGCTTTTGACGGTTTCCCACGAGGATGCCTCCGGCGCGAACGTTCCCGCCCGGCGGGTCTCCGCCGCCGTGTAAACGCCCGCTTCGGGCATCGCGGCGGAGGGTTTGGGGGCTTTGACGCTCGTCAGATCCGCCTCCAGCACGTCTCCGTCCGCATTGGTCAATGTCAGACGGTAATTGCCCTCTCCGGTTTGGTATTTGTCTCCGAGGTAAACCGCCTGCGAGACGGTCGAGAACTCGATGGTATAATTTACGGCCCGCACGGGCGGCTCCTTCTCCTTGTCGTCGGAACAGGACGCGGAAGACAGTACTGCGGCCGCCAGCAGCGGCAGCAGCAAGGTTTTTTCTATTCTCTCCATAATTAACCTGATTTGATTGTGATTGGTCCGGCGTCGGCATAGTGCCGCTCGGCAGCAAAAATAGAAATACCCCCTTTCATGTCAAAACAAAGCCGGGGGGCAAATCGGGTATGGATTGTTGCTGTTAATTCCTTGTTGTTTAGTCCGATGACTCTGTTCGGTCCCGCCCGGACCGGGGTATATCCGATGTCTCTGCGTTGCTTTGCGTCCGGAATGCCGCGTCTCTGCGGACTCTTTTCTCCGGAGCGCCGTTTTCCGACAACGCATGCCGGAAACGAAAGAAACCCGGTCTCGAAAGACCGGGTTTCTTTGTCGGAATGTTGCGGATTAAGCCTTGCCGGCCGAACCCAGCACGCTCTCGCACTTGTGCATGTAGAGTTTCTTCAGCTCGTCGCGGGCCGGACCCAGATATTTGCGGGGGTCGAACTCGGCGGGCTGGTCTACGAAGATCTTGCGGATGGCTGCGGTCATCGCCAGACGGCCGTCCGAGTCGATGTTGATCTTGCAGACGGCGCTCTTGGCAGCCTTGCGGAGCTGCTCTTCGGGAATGCCTACGGCATCCTTCAGCGCACCGCCGTGCGTGTTGATGATCTTCACGTACTCCTGCGGAACCGACGACGATCCGTGCAGCACGATGGGGAAGCCCGGAAGCTCCTTCTCGATCTCGGCCAGAATGTCGAAACGCAGTTCGGGCGGAACGAGGATGCCCTCGGCGTTGCGGGTGCACTGTTCGGGCTTGAACTTGTTGGCGCCGTGCGAGGTGCCGATCGAGATGGCCAGCGAATCCACGCCGGTCTTGGATACGAAATCCACGACGTCCTTGGGATCGGTGTAGGTGTGGTGCTCGGCCGAAACCTCGTCCTCCACGCCGGCCAGCACGCCCAGCTCGCCTTCTACCGTCACGTCGAACTGGTGTGCGTAGTCGACCACCTGCTTGGTGAGCGCCACGTTCTCCTCATAGGGGAGGTGCGAACCGTCGATCATCACCGACGAGAAGCCCATGTCGATGCAGCTCTTGCAAAGCTCGAACGAGTTGCCGTGGTCGAGGTGCAGAACGATCGGAATGTTCTTGCCCAGCTCCTTGGCATATTCGACGGCGCCCTGAGCCATGTAGCGGAGCAGGGTCTGGTTGGCGTACTTGCGCGCGCCCGACGACACCTGAAGAATTACCGGCGACGAAGCCTCCACGCAAGCCTGAATGATGGCCTGCATCTGCTCCATGTTGTTGAAGTTGAATGCCGGGATGGCATAACCGCCCTTGATGGCCTTTGCGAACATCTCACGGGTGTTCACAAGACCCAAATCTTTGTAGGATACCATAGTAATTTAATTTATGCAGTGAATTGTTTCTCTCGAAAAACCGCACAAATTTAATAAATATTCTAATTAATTGCGCCTGTTCGGGCTATTTTATTCACCTTTTTGTGAAAAAAATAACAGCCGGCCTGAAATTGTTGCGCAATCCGGATTGTTTTTTGTATTTTTGCATGGCTTTAGCTTCGGGGATTCCCGAATCGCGGACGGCCTTCCGCGCCCCGCGGCGGCCGAAACGTCGGGGCGGACTGCAAGGATTGCAAGGATATTGATACTACAAACATAAACAAACTACCATTATGGCTGACTTTATTTATCAGGAGCCGTTCCCCGTGGGGGAGGACAAAACCGAGTACCGTCTTTTGACGAAGGATTACGTGAAGGTCGTCGAGTGCGACGGACGTAAAATCCTGAAGGTGGACCCCGCGGGTCTCGAACTGTTGTCGAAGGCCGCTTACTGCGACGTGTCGTTCTATCTGCGCGCCGCGCACCTGCAGAAACTGCGCAACATCCTCGAAGATCCCGAAGCTACCGACAACGACAAGTTCGTGGCCTACACCATGCTGCTGAATCAGGTCGTTGCGGCCGAGGGCGAGCTGCCGACCTGTCAGGACACCGGCACGGCCATCTGCATCGGCCATAAGGGCGAGGACGTCTACACGGGCGCCGACGACGCCGCGTGCATCGCGAAGGGCGTTTACGAAACCTACAAGGAGCGCAACCTGCGCTATTCGCAGGTCGTGCCCTTCACGATGACCGACGAGAAGAATTCGGGCACCAACCTGCCGGCCCAGATCGACATCTACGGCGGCCGTCCGGGCATGGAATACGAATTCCTCTTCATCACCAAGGGCGGCGGCTCGGCCAACAAAACCTTCCTCTACCAGCAGACCAAGGCGCTGCTGAACGAGGAGTCGCTCACGAAATTCATCAAACAGCATATCTTCGACCTCGGCACGTCGGCCTGCCCGCCTTACCACCTCGCGATCTGCATCGGCGGCACGTCGGCCGAAATGTGCCTTTCGACCGTGAAGAAGGCCTCGGCCGGCTACCTCGACGAACTGCCCACTTCGGGCAACGAGGGCGGCCGCTGCTTCCGCGACCTCGAGTGGGAGGAGAAGGTGCTCAAGATCTGTCAGGAGAGCGGCGTCGGCGCGCAGTTCGGCGGCAAGTACCTCGTACACGACGTGCGCGTGATCCGCGCCCCGCGCCATGCGGCTTCGTGCCCCGTGGCCATCGGCGTCAGCTGCTCGGCGGACCGTAACATCAAGGCCAAGATCACGCCCGACGGCATCTTCCTCGAAGCGCTGGAGAAGAACCCCGCCCGCTTCCTGCCCGCCGAGGCGCCCGCCATGTCGCCCGCCGTGGACATCGACCTCGACGAAGGCATGGACAAGGTCCGCGAAATCCTTACCAAATATCCGATCAAGACGCGCCTGAACCTGAAGGGCACGCTGATCGTGGCGCGCGACATCGCCCACGCCCGCATCAAGCAGATGCTCGACGAGGGCAAGCCCATGCCCGAATACTTCAAGAAGCACCCGGTGTACTACGCGGGTCCGGCCAAGACGCCGGAGGGCATGGCTTCGGGCTCGTTCGGCCCCACGACGGCCGGGCGCATGGATCCCTACGTCGACCTGTTCCAGT
>ENA-ORTG01001624-ORTG01001624.1-human-gut-metagenome-genome-assembly--contig:-NODE-1624-length-19884-cov-27.379898_pt1 | contig 19884 bp, 19 predicted proteins | sample MGYA00241906_ERZ509176 | MGnify/ENA primary metagenome ERZ509176 (study PRJEB26280, sample SAMEA2338811) | human gut metagenome | biome: human gut; feature: human-associated habitat; material: faeces...
AAAGACCGCAGATACGAAGCGGCTCTTTTACTTCTGAATACCGCTGTTCTAAATCGCCCAAAATCTGCGAATATGATATTTCATCTTCTGCTGAAGAAAAAAGTTCTGGGCAATCGACATCGGAAATTGATAGTTGTTGGACTACTTCTTTCCAGTCCTGTGCAGTTTGTCCCAACCCATGTAAAAGAACCGTTTTCATCTTTCTGCATCTCCTTTCCTGTTATGTAGTAAATAATCGACACCAAAACATACAAGAGAAAGGGCAAGAGTAATACCGCTGTTGAATATGTCAGATCTAAAATCAAACTGGACTTGTGGCAAAAACCAAGCCGAAATATGGGTAATCGCAATCGGCACTGGTATCAAAACCAGAAAGGCAAAGCCAAATGCCCTCCACAAATTTTGCCTACACTTGCGGAAAATTCCATATATTACCCAGATTGCAGCAATCGCAATCAGCGTTATACAAATGCCCAATGTGAATACAACTGCCTTTTTCAAAAGCAAAGACAATATTGCCAATAGTGGAATGGAAATGACACTGGCTACCATCAGAGTTTTCTGAACAATCCTTGTCTTAGTCGTCAAACTTGGAATAACCATAAGCCACGCGGCTACAATTGATACAGAAGCGATCAGTGACCATGACAATCTTTCCGATGTAAAATAATCACAAATCAGACTTACACAACAGGCAATCAATGCCGACGCAGAAATGATTGATAAAATAATACGCTTACCGCTTTCGGATAAATGATAATTTCTCTTTCTATATGGTGGTTCATCTGGCTCAATCATTTCATCTTTGATAAGGTAATCCGAGGACACATTGAAAATACTGCTAAGTTGGACAATAAAATCCAAATCAGGAGTTGACTGTCCCAATTCCCATTTTGAAATCGTTTGTCGTGTAACCGTTACTTTTTCAGCAAGTGCCTCTTGTGAAAGGCTATGCTGCTTCCTTAATTTTTGTATCTTCTCTCCTATGGTCATTGTGGGTATTCCTCCTGCCGTAATATTTGACCAAATTGTATCAAATAGAGGTTCCTGTTTCTACCTACACAAGCAGGAATGGACGCAACGAACCGTTGCAAAACAGTTTGAGAACCTAAATATCATCCAGTTTTTTGGTTAAATTAACTTTTTTATTTTATCATATATCCTCTTTATTTCATAGATGTTACTGGTCAAAATCCGGGTACAGTTCCAGCTGGGCAAACTCGGCATCGCTCATAGCCTGGAGCTTCATCAGGGCGCTGTCCGTCAGCTCCCGCAGTTCCGTTTCCTCCGGCGAAAGTTCGCCGCGCATCTCGGTCAGAGCCTCCATCAGCCCGGTGCGGCTGCCGGTGTTGTAAATGCACATCAGGTTCATTTCCTCAAAAGTAAAGTTTCCCATATCAAATCTCCCTTTCCGCACTCTTTTTTGGCGCTATCTTTTTGTGTTCTGCCTTGGGCTGGCTTTTCAGCTGCTCCATGACGGACTTTTTCTTGTCCCGTTCCTCCCGGTGGACAGCTTCCGCTAAATCCATGAGGGAAATAGGCTGGCCGCTGCGGGCCTGCTGTTCCAGCTGCGCCACGGTCGGCTCTTTTGGGCCGTTGTTGATGATGCCGTCGATCATACCGTAGTCATCCTCCAGCATCATTTCCGCATTTTTCAGCGGATTGTCCGGCAGGAATCCGGGAATCTCGGTGAAACCAACGCTGTCGCAGTAATGACAGGATACCTTACCGTCCTGCTTGATGGCAACAATGTCGCTGACGCTCAGGGACGGGCTGTGAAAATCCACCGGCTTTTGCAGGTTGAACTGTTTATACAGCGTTTCCAACTGCTCCATAGTGCTGCCAGAACCGTTCAGCGGGGCAGTGTAGATTAAGTCATAATTATTTCGCTCCACGGCCAGATTGTGCGATTGCAGCCAGTCCAGATTCATAAACCGCACATTCTGCGGATCATCCCGGCTCACCTGATAAATGGCAAAGCAGCTGCCCTCATGGGCAAGAAACGCCTGCTCCCGTTCCAGCTGCCGGTCCTGCCGTTCCAACACCTTTTCATGGAACGCCGGACTTTGCTCCCATTCCTCGTGTTCCACGCCGAAAAGTCCGCCATGCTCCATGATTTCCTCGGTGTCAAACACCATGCTTTCCGTGTTATCTTCATGGAGGATATAGACGGTCAACCCGGCAGCGTCCAGTTCCAGCGCCCGTTCTCTGGTGACAGGCAGCATCCCATCGTAAAAGTAGCCGTATCCCTGCATATCCGAAACAGATACTTCGCTGTCGGGCATGGGGTACTCATCCAAAGACTGTTCCTGAGCATCCGGCAGCTGGGTGTCGGCAGTTTCTGCGGTCTGCTGGCTGACCTGTTCCTGCATCTGCTGACAGGCTGCATCCTGCAAGGTCTCAATCATAGACAGCGGGGCATCCTGAACAGACGGATTTTCCAGTTCCAGCCCCTCACAAATCTGCCGGACAGCGGCGGAACGGGACAGTTCCGGGGTATCCAGCTGGCCGCCGTCCAGTTCTTTCATGGTTTCTTTGTCATAGAGGGTATAGTCCCAGCCGGTATCGCACGGCTGAATGTGCAGATAGGTGGCATCGTTCAGAAGAAACAGAGCCTCGGCGGGTTCTGACAGTTCCTGCGGGGAATGTTCCGCATTGGCGGAAATCTCCTGATACTCTGTGTGATAGAGAGACGCAAGCTGTGCGGAAAGATGTTCCGGGTCCACAAAATTGCTGTTATCGGCATCCGGGGCAGCGCCATTGTCCAGAGCCATCTCCATTTCTTCGTCCCGTTCCCATTTTGCCTGTTTCTGTTCCTCCAAAAAGAGGACCATATCCGCGATGTCATGGTGCAGGATTTTATCCGTGTATTGGGTAATTTGCGCCTGAATCTCTGTTTCTGAAAGGGTTTCGACACGAATTGCCTGTGCATACAAGACATATTCGCGGGCAAAGGACTCTGCCTGTTCTCTTGCTGGCGGCAGAACCACCGGAACAGTTTCTTTTTTCGGGGCGTTCAGTTCAATACCGCGCTCCTTACAGATTTCCTTGTAGTTGCGCTCGATGTCGTTAATTAGCTCACAGGAAGTCTTGTTGATGGTCTCCAGACTGGCTTTTAATTCTTTTAGGTCCTTGTCCTTGCTCCAGGTAGCGATATACCCGAAACTGTTCTCACCGGTCTGGATACCAAAATACTGGCAGACCGCATAGGAAATACTCTCGGCCTCCACTTCCTCGGTATTGCGGTTCCTGGCGGTCTGTTTCACCGCCGAATGATCTTCCTCCACTTCCAGCCGCCATTCAAACTGATTTTCGTCCACATAGCGCCGGCCATCCTCGGCAGCGGCCTGTTCTGCCTCCGCTTCGGTGGCAAAGTCCAGGCGATAATCGTGCTTGATGCGGCCCTCGCTCACCATCACAATCTTCCAGGTCGGCTCTGCCTCGTACTTTTTGGGGTCGTGGAGCTTGCTGTGTGCAACCTCATGGACAGCAGTAGAAACGGTCTGTACCTCGCTCATGCCTTCCCGGATGGCGATGCGCTGGCGGTCGGGTGAAAAATAGCCGTCCATGTTGGCGGCCATCGCCTCAAACTCGATGGGAACCGGGGCAGAGCGCCGCAGGGCTTCCAGAAACGCTTCATAGTGCGGAACCGTCCCGGACAGGGAGGAAGCCAGCTCCGGCAGGGGCTTACCGTCCGTCTGGCTCACATCAAACACCTTGACTGGGCGAAACATGGGGATTTCGATTTCCTTTTCCTCCATAACCGCCTTGCCGTCTGCATCCAGAATGGGGGCATGGGTGTCCGGGTCGCGCTTCATTTCCTCGATTTTCTTTTTATAGGGCGTGGGGGCGATGATGGTGATGCCATGTTCGCCCTTTTTCACATGGCGCGCAAACTGGTTTTTCCACTTGTTGAACCCGGCCACCAGCGTAGCTTCCGGCTTCTGCATATAGATGAGCATGGTGTTGTTGACCGAATAACGGTGGAACTTGGACATGACGGACAGATAGCGCATATACTTTTCGCTCTCGAACAGCTCCTTGATGCCCTGTTCGATACCCGCCGTGATTTCCTGCAACCGTTCCCGGTTGGTGGGCTTATCAGCCATGATGTTCACTCTCCTCTCTAAATTGGCGATTGTTGATTGATGTTCAGCGATCCACAGCTTTTGTTCCTCCGGGCTGTCCTCCAGAAAAGAATCCAGCAGATAGCCGATATAATCCTTTTGCTGCACCGCCTCTAAAAAACGGGGGTGCATGGATTCCACCGGCGTTTTGGGTGTGTAATTGGTTTCCCACTTGCGGAGCAGATGGAAATAGTCCGCCAGAATGCGAAAGGCATGGTCCCTGCTCTCCTTGAATTTCTGCGCCTCAGTTTTCTGGCGAACATAGTTCCTCCGAGGGGGAGCCTGACTGTCATAAATAAGGCCAAAATCCTGCGCCAGCTTCTCGGCGGCTTCCTTGGGGGACAGGTTGTAGAGCCGGGCGGTCAGGCCGATCACATCGCCGGTGGCTCCGCAGCCGAAGCAATAGAAGTAGTCCTTGTTCAGCTTCATGCTGGGATTTTTGTCATCGTGAAAGGGGCAGCAGGCCATGCTGTTCCGTCCGACCTCAATCCCATATCGTTCTGCGGCTTCCCGAATGGTGATAGACTGCTTGACCGTCTCAAATACATTTGCGCTCATCGTCAATCAGCTTTCGGTTTGGGGATGGGCGGCCTGTACCCGGCAGCCTTGGCCCGTTCACTGGCAGCCTTGCGGCGCTCGGCGCTGTATGGCTCCCGGACGGACACACAGCGTTTGGGAACCGTAAAATTGTGCTTATCCTTTTTACAAACCTGTTCCGGGTGCTTTTTGGAAAGGCGGGTCAGCTTCTCCATCAGTTTTCGGTCATGGGTATAAACTTCGGCGGTGTCCTCGGCCTGGTTGTAGAGGAGAATGGTTTCCTGTTCATAAAGGGAGAGCTTCATTTTGCACCGCCTTTCTGCCGGTCAAATTCCAGCTTGAAGTTGGCGTACCGCCCATCGTCCTCCAGAACCACCGTGGCGTCATAGGTCTTGCCGGTCTTTTCGGAATAGCAGCCGGTGATCCTTGTACGGCCATCCTTGAGCAGTGCTGTCACCAGTGCCTTGGTAGGCTGCTTTTTCTTGGCTGCCCACCATTTGTTGTTTTTCCAGATGGTAAATTTGCAGGATTCTGTCTGGCAGAAGAACCCTTTTTGCAGTTCCGCCACATCACCGCCGCAGCGGGGGCATTTGCCCACCACTTCGCGGGGCGGCGTGAACAGGTACTCAGTCCCCTTGATGACCTGATAGGTTCTCACCAACTCCCGGAGCATGGCACAGATCCCGCCCATGAAGTCCTCCGGGGACAGCTCGCCGCGCTCGATCTCGCTTAAACGGTGTTCCCATTCAGCGGTCAGCAGGGGCGATTGCAGCTGTTCCGGCAGAACGGTAATCAGGGACACCGCATCTTTGGATGGCATGAGCTGCACAGCTTTCTTACTCTTTTTTCGCTCCAAAAAGCCGGTGGACACCAGCTTTTCCAGAATCCCGGCGCGGGTGGCCGGGGTTCCTAAACCCTGACGCTCCGCATCCTCCGGCATATCGTCTTTCCCGGCAGTTTCCATCGCGGAAAGCAGCGTATCCTCGGTGAAGTGTTTGGGCGGGCTGGTTTTGCCCTCCTTGACGGTAGCGCCGGAAAGGGGCAGCGTCTGACCCTCGGACAGTTCTGGCAGACGGCCTCCGTCCGGCAGGGCCTTGTCCTCGGTTTCCTTGTCCGGCTCCGCATTTTTCAGCGCAGCACGGTAGGCAGCGTCCAGCGCCCGCCAGCCGGGGCGCTTCACCGTTTTGCCCTTGGTGGTAAACTCCGCACCGGCACACTCCACGGTGACAGCAGTTTCTGAGTAAGTATGCGGTTCCGCCACCGCGCACAGCAGGCGCAAGGCTACAAGTTCCAAAATCATCCGTTCACCCACCGGCAGACCGGACAGGTCGGCGTTTTGGAGATTGCGGGTGGGGATCACCGCATGGTGGTCGGTTACTTTCTTGTCGTTGATGCCCGCACCGGCATCGCAGGAAATGGCAATTCCTTTCCGAAACGGCATGGCCTTGGCAACCAGATTGACCAGCACAGGCAGGCTTTCAGCCATATCGCTCGTCAGATAGCGGCTGTCTGTTCGGGGATAGGTGCAGAGTTTCTTTTCGTACAGATTTTGGAGGTAGTCCAAGGTTTGCTGGGCGGTAAATCCCAGCAGCCGGTTGGCGTCTCTTTGGAGCGTGGTCAGGTCATAGAGGGTGGGCGGCTTCTCGGATTTGTCCTTGCGCTCCACCTTTTTCACTGTGGCAGTCGCACCCTGGCAGGCAGTTTTCAGCTGCTCGGCAGCGCCTTTGTCCTTCATGCGTTCCCCAAAAACAGAAAAACCGGGCAGCTCCAGGACTACCGTGTAAAACGGCACCGGCTTGAAGGTGTCGATCTCGGCCTCCCGCTGAACGATGAGGGCCAGCGTCGGGGACATGACGCGCCCGATGTTGAGGGTTCGGTGATACAGCACGGAAAACAGCCGGGTGGCATTGATACCCACCAGCCAGTCCGCCTTGGCGCGGCAAAGGGCCGCATCCCGCAGACCGTCATAATCGGCACCGGGGCGCAGGTTCGCAAAGCCCTCCCGGATGGCGGAGTCCTCCATTGAGGAAATCCAGAGCCGCTTCATGGGCTTCTGGCAGCCCGCCAGCTCATAGACGCTGCGGAAGATCAGCTCGCCCTCGCGCCCGGCGTCGCAGGCGTTCACCACCTCGGTCACATCCGGGGCGTTCATCAGCTGTTTCAGAATGTTAAACTGCTTTTTCTTATCTTTGCTCACCACCATCTGCCAGGGTTCCGGCAGAATGGGCAGATCGTCATAACGCCACTTGGCGTAGTCGGGGTTATAGGCGTGGGCGTCGGCCAGCCCAGCCAGGTGGCCCACACACCAGCTGACCCGCCAGCCGTTTCCCTCCAGATAGCCGTCCTTACGGACAGTCGCGCCGATCACGGTGGCCAGACTTTGGGCAACAGACGGTTTTTCAGCGATTACCAGCTTCATGGTTTGTTTTCCTCCTTTTCTTGAGCCATCGTTCCATCTCACGATGGCAGACTCCCACGCAGGGCTGCCCATAATTCCCACAGCCATAACAGGGGTGGCTTTTGGGTAAAGAGAGAGGACGGGAAGTGTCCTTCCCGCCCTCCGGCCTGCGTGTCATCATGCGTTCATAGGGGCTGTCGGTAAACCGGGTCATGGGGTCTCATCCTCACTTTCTTCACCGCCGCCCCTGTCAGAGTCCAGCTCGTCCGATTCCTCGTCCTCCAGTTCGATGTCTTCCTCGTCCGGCAGTTCCTCGCCGTCCTCATAGTCATAATCGTCTGGATTGCTGCTGTTTTTGTGGTTGGCCTTACCCTTAATGAATTTGAAGTAGGCAAAGGCAGCGCCGCCCATCACAGCCAGCACCAGCAGCAGGACAGCCGGGTTTAGTCCTGCGGATTCTTTTTTCTCAGGCTCCGCAGGTTCCGCCGGTGTTTCCGGCTCCGGTTCCTTGCCGGTGCAGCTGCTCATATCAGTGGCACACACCGGGCAGGCTGTGTTGACCGCACCGGCTTCACATTTTTCCTTACAGTTGCAGACGGCGGGCGGTTCTTCCTTTGTCTGTCCGTCCTCCGTCAAGGCGGCAAGATCCGCATCGTCCACCTGATTCAAGAAATGAACGGCGGTCTCCTTGTCCTCGTTGGCTCGGTCAATGAGGATGTAGAAGTAGTTGCCCGCCTTGGTGGTGACGGTGATGAGCTGCTTATTGCCGCCGAAATCGTCCACCAGGGCGGCGTTGCCCTCCGGGGTCAAGGCAGGACTGTCCTCGGTTTCCTCCATCACCACATTTTCATCGTTGGTGGCATCCTCTGCCGGGGGCTGCTCCGACCCTTGAGCAAAAGCGGTGACAGAAAAACCGCCCATTAGCACCATTGCGGCGCAGAGGGCGGAAAGGGTCTTAAAAATTCTCTTATTCTTCATGGGCGGTGTCCTCCTGTTCGTCATGGGCAGCCATACCGGGGAGTGTGCCGCCGGACAGCATGGCGCTTAACTGCTCCGGGGTCATACGCAGGGCGCGCACCATCTGGACGATCTCCAGATTTTCCGCTTCGGTTTTTTGCGCTTCCAGCGTTTTCAGCTTTTCCTGATACTCTGCGATCTTCTCACGGGTTTTCGCAATTTCCCGGTCAATGCGTTCAATTTTCGTAGCCATAATCAATCACTCCTTATCAAAAGATTTGTCACCAGTTCATCAGGCCGTAGCCCTTGATGCACTCGTAGTTCACATCGTAACTTCTGATTTTGCAGGCGTCGCCGCTGTTTCCCTCTACGGTATAGACCCGGCTGCCGTCCGTGCCGATGACGATGCCCACATGGTCGGCGCTGCCGTCCAGGTCCCAATCGAAAAAGATAGCATCTCCGGGGGCGAGGTTGTCATAGCCCCGTGCGCCCCATTGTCCATGGGACTGGAACCACGGGATGCCCTGGGACTGACAGGCGGCAAAGCGCGGTTCAGACAGCCCCATCTGGCCGTAGCACCAGGACACGAAGCAGGCGCACCATTCCACACGGGAATTGAAGCCGTACCAGCTCCAGTAGGGCTGACCGCCCACATTGCCCACCTGACTTTTGGCAATATCCACCACAGCCTGATTGCCGGGGCGTGTGCCGTTTATAAACTCCACACCTTCCAAACTCTCAGAATCGCTGGTGTTTGTGGAGCCGCCGCCGAAGATCAGCGGCTTGTTGCCCAGGGTGGTCCGGTACACCTGATACATTTCCAGCTGGTCCGGGGTCAAAAGCTCCGTGGCAACGGAGGAAATGGGTTTGCTGGTAAGCGTTACATTCAAAATGTAGTAGTTATAAGGAACCTCAACGGTATAGCTGTTGCCCTCGCTGTCCGTCCGGGTTTCCGTCCGGTAGCGCACCTCGACTTCCTCGGTGAGCGTCAGCTGATACTGTGCGTTGAACACACGCTCCAGCTCCGCCTGTGCGCTCTGGCGAGTATAGCCCTGCAACACAGCAGACAGGTAGGCCGCAAGCTCATGGGGGTCATGCCCGATCATATCCAGGTCATAACGGTACTCGTCATATCCCGGATGGCTGCTTTCGATGTTGTCGATCTCGGCTTGCAGCGCCGCTTCCCTGGCGGCGTAATCGGCCTCCACCGCCACAAGTTCCGGGTCATCCGATGGATAGGTAGAGCCGGAAATGGCAGAACCAATGCTCTGCGCCATCATGGAGCAGGAGGACATGGTGTTGAGCAGCAGGCAGATGAGCAGAAAAATCGCGCCCACAAGCAAGAAGCCTTTTTTGTGGCGCATAACAAATGCTCCGGCCTGCTGTGCCTTTTCCTTGACCGTCTTGGCGGCTTTGCCGGTCTTTTTTGCGGTGTTGGCGGTGTTTCCGGCAGCTTGACCGGCGCGCTTGGCGGCGGCGTATTCCTTTTTGATGGCCTGTTTCTGCTGCCAGCGTGAAAACGAATTGCTGGTAAGCTGGGGATTTTCCCGCAAAGACTTCTGATACAGGGCGTTTACATTGGCCTTTTCCAGCTTTTGTTCCGCCTGTGCCGCCTTGCGGTATGGCTTCAGCTTGTGACTGTGGTAGCCTTCCCGGAACAGCCGCACACCGGTTTCAACAGCTTCCTCAGACTTGTGGGCGCTCTCCACGCCCACATTGTCCTGTTCCGTTTCACGGATTTCCTTGTGGAGTTTCCCCAGCGCCGCATCTCCCGGAGCATCCCGGACCGCGTGGGACAACTTGGAGGGCGGCTTCTTTTTGTCCTCCAGCACCAGCTTGGTGGTCACTTTGCCAGTCTTAGGGTCCACCGTTTTTTGCCGCACCTGCTTTTTGGAGATTTTCGCCTGCGCCTTGTCTGCTTTGGCGGCGGCCCGGTCAGCCTTGCGGATGGGTTTCTCCAGCGCCGGGTCAGCGCGTTCCTCGTCTGTAAAGTGCAGGCGCGGTTCCTTACGCATACCAGCCACCCGCCATCAGGTCATCCAGCAGCACACAGGTTTCCGCATATACTGGAATCTGAATGGTTTCTGCCGGAAAAACCGTTGTGGACAGGAAAAGCGCCATCAGGGTTCCTCTTGCCATGTCCCGATCCTGAATTGGGCTGCCAATAAACAGCTTGGGAACATCCGGTATGCCCTCTGTCCAGATATGGTGAATCCGGGTAAATCCTGCATAGCCCTTGGGCGTGAGATTTTTTGCTGTCTTTTCCTGCTCATAGCAGTAATGGACGGCGGCCCGAAGCAGTTCTACCATCTGCTCACAGCCGCTGACAGCGGCCAGAAGCCGGCCTGCGCCTTTTTCAATTTCTTTCTTTGTCATGCTGCTCATCCTCCTTTTGCAAATCCAACGGTTTGGTGGTCATGATACGATACAGTTCCGTATTCTTGGGGAAGTGGTCCACAAACGGCAGGATAGTGGAACCGTAGAACAAAAGCCCTTCGCCCTCGCCGGAGTGGGTCACATAGGACAGCTGGTGCGGGGAAATACCCAGCTGCTTGGCAAGAATCTGCCGGTCTCCGCCCGCCTGGTTGAGCATATACACGAAGTCGGAGTTTTCAAAGATGTTCTCCACCTCGCGGCTGCTCAAAAGGTCTTTGACATTCTGCGTGATACCGGTCGGGATACCACCCCATTTACGGAATCGCTTCCAGATTTCTACCGTATAAGCGGCGGTCTGTTCCTCTTTCAGCAGCAGGTGCATCTCGTCAATGTAGTAACGGGTGGACTTATGGGCGGCACGGTTGATGGTAACGCGGTTCCATACCTGATCCTGCACCACCAGCATCCCGATTTTCTTCAGCTGCTTGCCCAGCTCCTTGATGTCATAGCAGACGATACGATTGTTGATGTCCACATTGGTTCGGTGATTGAACACATTGAGGGAGCCGGTCACATAGATTTCCAGCGCCGTGGCGATGTACTGTGCCTCTTTTTCCTCCTGCGCCCGCAAGAGGTTATACAAATCCTCCAGAATGGGCATATTCTCCGGGCGCGGGTCGTTGAGATAGTCCTGATAGACCAGCCGCACACAACGGTCGATGATGGTTTTCTGCACCGGCTGCAATCCCTCCTTGCCGCCCACGATCAGCTCACACAGCGACAAGATAAAGTCCGATTTGAGGGACAGCGGGCTTTCATCGTCCGAGTAGTCCAGGTTCAAGTCCATTGGGTTAAGATAGTTGGTGGAGGTGGGCGAAATTTTGATAACCTGCCCATGCAGACGCTCCACCAGTGGGGCATATTCCGCTTCCGGGTCCAGGATTTCCACCTCGTCGGAAGTCAGCAGGAAACAGTTGGCGATCTCGCGCTTGGCGCTGAAAGATTTACCGGAACCCGGCGTACCGAGAATCAGGCCATTGGGGTTTTTCAGCAGCTTGCGGTCCACCATGATAAGGTTGTTGGACAGGGCGTTGATGCCGTAGTACAGCGCCTCCTTACCGTTCTGGAATAATTCCTGTGTGGTGAACGGCACAAAGATCGCCGTGGAACTGGTGGTCAGCCCCCGCTGAATCTCGATCTGATTCAGACCCAAAGGCAGGCAGCTCATCAGCCCTTCTTCCTGCTGGAAGTCCAGCCTTGTCAGCTGGCAGTTGTACTTCTGTGCGATGGAGCTGGCCTGGAACACATTGTTGTCCAGCTGGCGGGGATTATCTGCGGTGTTCAGTACCAGGAAGGTCACAAGGAACATTCGCTCGTTGCGGCTCTGCAAATCCTGCAAGAGCTTTTTGGCCTCGACACCATAAGTGGCAAGGTCGGAAGGGATGATGTCCATATCATATCCGGCACGGACAGCCTTTTTCTGTTCCTCGATTTTGGATTTATCCAGATCGGTGATTTTTCGCTTGACCGTCTTGATGGCCTTGATCTGATCCACCGACTGGATGTGCAGGCTGACAATCAGGTTGGATTCCATATCCAGAAAATCAGCCAGCATCCGGTCATTCAGTTCTGGGGCCAAAATTTGTACGAAGCTGACGGCTCCGTACTTCTTGCCCATGCGGAACTGCTTGCCGGTGCGGAACTCAAAGGAGCTGGGGGCGATAAAGTCCTTGGTGGACAGGCCGCTGGTAGGGAGCCAGTCCCACTCAAACCGGAACAGCAGCTGCTCGTCCATGTGGAAGATACCATGCAGCTGGGCAAGCCGCGCTTTTCCGTCCAGCGTTTCCGCCGCCACGCCCAGCCGCTTGAAGTTATTGAGAATATCGGTCTCAATGCGCTCCAAACGGGGCTTGGCCGCCTTGATGCTGTCCGCATCAATGCCAAAGGTGAGATACTTGGTTTTGATAAGGCCGTTGTTGCCCTTTGCCAGCTGGTTTTGCAGCATAGTCATGTACTCCACCCGGATGCTGTCAAAGTCATCTCCCTGGAGAGGGATGGAGATCGCGCGGGCAAAGGTTTCCTCCGATGCTGCAAGGTTCAAAAAAGACAGCTCAAACTGAATCGAGCTGTCGAAATAATTGAGGAAATCGCACCAGCCCTCGAAAATCGCGGTCTTGTCCTCGTTCTGTGAGAGCTGATAGTTGATGTCCTGAAATTGAATGGTTTTGGTGTAGTGGCCGTCTGACACCCGGCAGATACCGTCCGGCCACATCCGTTCATAAGGGATACTGTCCTGTGCCGATTTTTCCTTTTTGTCCGTGCGGTTGGCACGGGCAATGGCAGCTTCAATCTGCTTTCTGTCGGCGCGGGACAGCTTTTTCTTTGTTTTGACCGGCTGCACAGCTTTTTCCTCGTTTTTTCCGAACAGCCGGTGCAGCCAGTTTTTGATTGCCGTAAACAATGTGTGACACCTCCTCGTCGAGATTTGCCTGCCGCTGCAACACGGCATAGAAGTTATTGGTGCGGTAGGGGCGCTGCCTGGGGCGGATCACCGTGACGCGGATGATATTGCCCACAATCTTTTCCAACGGCTGACCATGCTTTTCATACATCGCCAGCAGGAAGAAGGGCAGCATCACGAACATCATGCACAGGGCTGCCGTACTGTTTCCGGCAGAGCCACGGAGCAGAAAGAACAACGGTACGCCCAAAAGCGCCCCTCCGCCGAAGCAGACTAACTGCCGCTTGGTTAAGTTGAAAGCAACCTTGGTTTTGACTTTCGTCAGATCTTTGGGTACAGGTACATAGGCCATAGAAACTCCCTCCTTTATGGAAATGAAACAGAACTGTCCACCTCGTTGCCCCATACATCCCAACCGGGTGTGGCTTGTCTGGCAAACAGCTCAATACGCGGGACATCTCCTGCAAGTGCAACAATTTTATCTCGGACAATATCCGGTTTCTTGCTGTGGGCTTCCACTGGTGTCATCACAATCTGATGCACTCTTGCAGACTGACGTTTTGGGGAACCTTTGGTTGCTAACAGACACAGCTCGGCGTTTGCTCTGGTCCAATGCCCCAGCCCCCAAAACAGGGAGGGGGATTTTCGATTCTGCTTGACCCAGCAGAACGCCACTGTTTTATAGGTGAATCCCCATGCGTCAATCACAGTAAAGGCTTCTCGAATAACCGGGAAAGTTACCCACAAAAACAAAATACAGTTTTTGTCCGCCAACTGTCCAACTGGCAGTGTTCGGATGTCCTCTATGGTCATAGTGGAATAGTGGCTCTCTGCGGTTCTGCCGTGTTCTTTTTTTCTCCAAACACGGTAACTCCACGGGGGATCAGCATAAATGATTTGATATTTCTTCATGCGTCCTCCTTAATGAGCCTGGAATACAGCTTTTGCAAGGCTGCCGGTCTTAAAGAGCGTAAAACACAAAAGAACCGTATAGCCCACACAGCTCCAAATCGCCATAATCACATCTTCCTCCGTAGCGATGTCCTGTACCAGTACAGCATAAATCGCCACACATACAATAATGAGAAATGCCTGGAATCCCAGCGCCAACAGGGAGCGCAGATAGTTCTGGCCCATGCCGCCCCATTCCTTGCCCATCATGGCAGCCATAGGGATGGGCGCAACGGATGTCACAAGGTAAATTTCAATCATACGGCCATAAATCACGATGAAGATGCAGATATACAGCGCCCACATGGTAACGCCGATAAACATACTCTGGAACCAAAGCCCGAACAGCGGACCCAAATCCATTTCCATCAGCCGGGGTTCCATGTCCGTAAGGACAGAGGAAATATCAATAGCTGCATCCGAAGAAATGATCCCGGATGCCTGTGCCACCACACTCTGCGCCATATCGAACACACCCATGACGATATTCCATGTATTCGTGACAAGGAGTATGGCTGCGGCTGACTTGAACACCCACTTGAAAATCATCCAGGTGTCCACATCATGCAGGTTGTTTTTGTCGGTAATCATCTGGATCAGTTCCAGCGTCATTACAATCGCCAGAATCACACCGGCGATGGGAACCATAATGGAGTTGGAGAGGCTCTGGATCATGCTGAAAATGCCGCCGTTCCAGCCCTGCGGCGTTTGCCCAACCTGCACGGATATATCTCCGACCTGCTGGTTTACAGAATCGAACATCCCGGACAGGTTGCCCATAATGCCGCCTACCAGCATTTCCTTGAGCCACTCAGTAAGCGCGTCCAGCAGAAAATCCATACAGTGTGACCTCCTTTCAGCCCCTCCCGATTATTACGGGAGGGGCAAGGATTTTTCAGGGACAGTTTAGACGGCAAACAGGCCGGAAAGCAGAGGTACGAGGATCAGGCCGACCACAGCCACACCAGCGCCCGCCATGAGCTGCTTCATACCCTGGCTCTTTGCTTATGTGTGATAAAGAAGTAATAGAAGTGTAAAAAATTTTGCCGTTCCTATCCGGCACATGAGGTATGTCGGATAGGTCGGGCGGTTAGGTGTCGGGCAGTTCTACCTTGCCGACAAAAGAATAATAGATTTCGATTTCCTGTCTGCGTAACTTGCCCCGGCGTTTCCCGTCAAGGGCAACGCTTTCATGGACAACGATTTTCTCCACAAACTCCCGCAGCAGAGTAGGGGTAAGTTCTTCAATGGTAGTGTGCCTGCGTACCACATTCATAAACTTTTCAGCGTTTGCGGTGGCTTCCTGCGCTTTGGAAAGTTCTTCCCGCAGTCTGGCGGCACGTTCTTTCAGTTCTTTCTGCTCGGCTTCATAGTCTGCCGACAGCTCTGTGAAACGCTCGTCCGATATGCGCCCGGTTACGCTGTCCTCATACAGCCGCTTGAAGATAGCAGATAACTCGGCTATGCGTTTCTCGGCGGCTTCCAGCTCCTTTTTCTTGGCGGCGTTCCTGCGTCTGTCCCCGTCCTCATTCTGCTCGATTAAAAGCTTCATAAACCGGGCTTCATGCTTTGCCGCATAGCTGGTAACTTTCCGCAGATTGGAGAGTACGCCAGCGGTCAAGAGGTCAGTGCGGATAAAGTGCGCTGTGCAGTCGGCGGTGCGTTTCTTGTAGCTTCCGCAGATATAACAGTCCTGCTTGCGCTTGTCCGTCTGGTATCGCTGCTGGTACATGACGCTGCCGCAGTCGGCACAAAAGAGTATGCCGGAGAACAAGCCCACTTCGTCATAACGGTTGGGGCGTTTGCGCTGCTTGCGTAACTCCTGCACCCGTTCCCACGTTTCCCGGTCAATGATAGGCTCATGGTGGTTCTCAAAAACCGCCTGCTTTTCCGGGGGATTTTCTATGCTGTGTTTCAGCTTGTAGGACGGCTTCTCGGTCTTAAAGTTTACCAGACAGCCCGTATATTCCCGGTTTTCCAGCAGATGAACCACGGTATTGGTCGCCCACTTGCACTCATAGCCGGGGTGGTAGCGGCGGGTGCTGCCCGTCCTGCGGTATTCCAGCGTCCCCGGCGTGGGGATTTGCTGCTCTGTGAGCATACGGGCTATCTTGGTCGGACCGTTCCCGGCAAGGCAGAGGTTGTATATCTGCTTGACTACGGGTGCAGCTTCCTCGTCAATAATGAAATTTTCGTCCTCGTCCATGAGGTAGCCATACACAGGTTTGCTTGTGATGGGCTTTCCGCTCATGCCCTTAGAGCGTTTTACTGCCTTGATTTTCTTGCTCGTATCTCTCACCAGCCATTCGTTAAAAATGTTCCGCAGCGGGGCAAAATCATTTTCCCCCTGTGCGCTGTCCACTCCGTCATTGATAGCGATGAAGCGGACACCTTTCTGTGGGAAAATCATTTCTGTGTACATTCCCACCTGTAAGTAGTTTCGCCCTAACCTCGACATATCCTTGACGATAACTGTCCCGACTTTCCCTGCTTCAATGTCTGCAAGCATGGCTTGAAATCCGGGTCTTTGAAAGTTCGCACCGGAATAACCGTCGTCGGTGTACCAGCGCAGATTAGAAAATCCATTCTGTTTGGCATAGGTTTCCAAAATCCTCTTTTGGTTGGAAATGGAATTGCTCTCGCCTTGCAGCTCGTCCTCATGGGACAGTCTTGGGTAAAGGGCGGTAATGAGTTGCTGGGTGGTCTGTCTTAACATAAATTCCTCCGTTTCCGACAGCCAGCCCCACTATTCCGTACCTTGATTGTACCACATGGGGCGGCTGTCTGTATAGCGGCAAAAGCGTCAAATCTGCTTCTTTACGGTCGGTAAAAATGACGGTTTTTCAATCAGGCTTATCACAGGTCAAATATCCGGCGGCGGCTTCTGCTTCCAGCACTTTCATCATCTTGTCAGCGGCGGTGTCGGTCGCCCCCTCCTTGAAAAAGCCAGACACCACAAGGATTGTGTTGCCTATCCTCGTTTCGGTCACGCAGTCCGGGCGGCGGGCAGGGCGTTTGTTTCTCTGGGTGTCGGTCATAGGCAAATCTCCTTTCCGGCAAGCAGCCGTTTCAGCTGTTCCATTTTTCCCTGTGCGGCGGCTTTCCTCAAATTCTCCCCGGTAAAGCAGAGAGGGGAACACATTTCAAGCAGGCGGTCATAAATCCGGGCGTGGGCGGTGTCCTCCGGGTGCTGCAATTCCTCCAGCGTGAGGTTGGTCGTCACAATCAGCGGCTTCCTGCTCCGGTAGCGGCTGTCAATCACATTGTAGACCTGTTCCAGACCGTATTCTGTGCCACGCTCCATTCCAAAATCGTCAATGATGAGCAGGGGGAAGCTGCAAAGGCGGGAAATATATTCGTTCCTGCCCGCAAAGCTGGCGGCAAGGTCGTTTAATATTGCTGCAAAGTTTGTCATGCACACCGGGACTTCCTGCTCCATGAGGGCGTTTGCAATACACCCGGCAAAATAGCTTTTCCCAGTGCCTACCCTGCCCCACAAGAGCAGCCCGTAGTTCCCGTCCTTTATCTGTTCCCAGCGTGCCACATATCCGGCGGCGTTCTTCATCTGCGGGCAGCTGCCGTTATCGTTGGCAAATGTCCAGTCCTGCATGGTCTTGTCTGTAAAGCCCTGCCGTTTCAGCCGTTCCACCGTTTCAAGGTGGCTGCGCCGCTTCTCGGCGGCTTCCCGTTCCTTACGGGCTGCCCGCTGGCAGTCGCACTCTGACGGGTGGCGGTCACGCCCGAAAAAGGTCTTGCCCTCCGGGAAATAGGCTTCTTTGGGTTTCCGGCATTTGCCGCAGTATAAAAGCCCGTCCTCCCCGGTGTAATCCTCCGGCTCGGCTGTGGTGTCGGTCATAGGCAGTATGGTGTTGTGGATTGTATCGGTCATAGGCTTTCTCCCTCCTTGAATGAATAGTCCGGTATGCCTTTCTTTGGCTTCTCTTTGGCAGCGTCCTCCTGCGCCCACTTGTAAATGGTGGCTGCATGGCTCTGGTACTGCTTCCCGGTGGAAGCGATGTGGCAGGAAAGGCGGTCAAGGTAATACTCCCACTTGCCGGGGAAGTCCTGTTCCAGCTCCAAAAGTTCTGTGTCAGAAAGAAATACATTTTTATATCTGCCATAAGCGGCGGGGGGCTGCCCCTCACTCGCTCCTTTTGTTTGGCTCTCTATTAGGTTGTTTATATTAGTTTGGTTAGGGGACGGTTTTCCGACCGTCATAAGGTCAGTTTTCCGGCTGTCAGTTGGTCGGTTTCCCGCCCTTATGAGGGGCGGTTTTCCGTCCGTCAGTTGGTCGGAAAACTGTACCACTGGGATAGGCGGCACTTTCACATACAGACGGTTGGCGGCAGAAAAGCCCGTCCGTCTGCGTTCCAGCAGCCCGGCAGCGTCCAGTTCGTTCAGTGCGCCCTTTATGGTGGTGCAGCCTTTATCCAGCATTTCCGCTATCTCTGCTATGGGGTAGACAATGTATGTCCGTCCCTCGCTGTCCTGCCAGCCGTTCTTCTGCGAAAGGGTGGAACGGTCTAACAGCAGCGCATATAACTCTCTTGCGGTGTGGGATAGGTCTGTTTCCAGCAGGAAACGGGGGTAAGGCAGGTAAGCGGGCAGCTCCGTTCCTGCGGTCATATAATCAGCGATAGGGTTCACCTCCTTGTGGTGTCTGTCTGTGGGTTCTGTTACGCTTTTAGGGGGCGTTTTTAAGGGAAAAGGATAAATGTATCACGCACCCTTTGACACCCTCCAAAAAAGCCTTGATTTATGCGGGTTTGAAATGCCCTAAAGCGTGACATTTCTCCCTTTGTTTCCGCTTCCGTTTGGCGGCGTTTATCCGCTTCATGCGTCCGGCGCAGTCCGGGCAGTATTTCCCCCGGTTGGATTTTGGGAAGAAGAACGCCCCGCAGACAGCGCAGCGTTTCCGGCTTCCCCGGCGCAAGAGGGCGGCTTCCAGTGCTTCATCAAGGGGCAGGACAGCGGCGGTAAACCAGCGGCAGAGCAGCGAATAGCTGATACTCTGTACACACACGCAAGGCTCGCCGTCCTCCAACAGCAGGCAGTTCCCGCTGTCATAGTTGCAGCACTCATGCACAAGGCGGCGGGCTGCCCGGTACTGGCGGTAGTCCATGCGGGGGATATTACCGTTCATGGCTCTGCTCCTTTCTGCGCTGCGGCTCGCTCCGGCGTAAAATCTGGTCGATATTGCCCTTGACAGTCTGCAAGCGGCGGTACTCCTCCCGTTTTGCCCGGTAATCGTTGTAGCCGCTGTTTTTCTCTTTGATAAGGCTTTCAATCTCTGCTTGCAGGGATTTATAGCTCGGCAGCTTGGAAATGCCGTTCTCCCTGAAATAGCGGGCGGCTGCGTCTGCTATGATAAAGTCACTTTCATGCTTCTGACGGTAGGCTGCTTTTGCTTTGGCGTTTTTCTGCTGTTTCAGCCCGTCCCGGACAGGGCGGGTCTTGGAATAGGCAAGCACCTGCCGTTGCAGCTCCTTTTTCCCGTTCAGCGTCTTTTCCACCTGCTTCAACCACGCAAGGCTTTCCTGCATGGCGGCATAGGCGGCAGAACAGGCTTCGTCCAGTTCCTCCGGGGAGGAAAAGCCGTACTGCTGATAGGCGGTAACGGTAGCTGCCATTTGCTTTAGGTTGTGCTTTGCCGCCCAGCGGTCATAGCCCACGCCCTTGCCCTCGGCTCGCTTGGCTTCCCGGTCAACCATGCGCTGCAAGGTGTTGTCTGCCGGGGTGGTTTTTGCAGCTTTTTCCCCTTGTAACGGCTTTTTAACTGCGGCAGGGTATTCGGGTATGGCTTTGGTCTGTTCGGCGGCTCTGTGGGCGTTCTGCGTGAGCAGGGCAAGGACAGCAGCCTTGTCAAAATCGTCCCCCAGCTTCCGGGCTGTGATAGGCTTTGTCCTGTCCGGCGTGAGGTAGGAAAGCCGCCCCCGGCTCTCCTTGACGGTCACACCCTCCCGCAGCAAAAGGGAAGAAAACTCGTCAAAGCTGCCAGCTTGGGAAAGTGCCTGCCGTATCGTCCGGCGCAGCTTCGCCTTGTCCGTTTCAAACTTGGTGGGCTTGGTCGGCTGTCC
>ENA-ORTG01001626-ORTG01001626.1-human-gut-metagenome-genome-assembly--contig:-NODE-1626-length-19883-cov-8.184739_pt1 | contig 19883 bp, 15 predicted proteins | sample MGYA00241906_ERZ509176 | MGnify/ENA primary metagenome ERZ509176 (study PRJEB26280, sample SAMEA2338811) | human gut metagenome | biome: human gut; feature: human-associated habitat; material: faeces...
CATTCGGATTTACCGGCTCATTCGGATTTACCGGCTCATTCGGATTTACCGGCTCGTTCGGATTTACCGGCTCGTTCGGATTTACCGGCTCGTCCGGATTTACCGGCTTGTCTGGATTTACCGGCTTGTCCGGATTTACCGGCTCGTCCGGATTTACCGGCTCAGATGAGTCCGCGGAACCTCCCACGTCAACCTTGCCTCCCGGTTCTATTGGCAATACTGCCACATCAGACGGCTGCTCCGTCTTATCCGACGCATCCGGTGAATCTTCCGCCGGGTCGTTTCCTGTTCCGTCCTCCGAATCGTCTGCAGGCGGTTCCTGCGGCTCCGACGGCCCATCTGTCGAATCATCCCCCGGCTGCTCTCCAGCCGGTTCTGGTTCCACAGGCTCTGTTTCCTCGTCGGAAGCATCTGGTGTTTCCGGCTCTGGAGTTTCCTCCGCTTCCGGCGGCTCCTCGCTCAGAAACTTGCTCTGTGTGTCTGTTGTAGCCGGTGTCTGCGTTTCCGGCGGATATGGCTGCTTCTTCGCGGCGCAGGCACACAGGAGCAACATCGCTGCCGCCAGCAGGGCGGCTCCCCATCGTCTCAGTCGCATGTGCCAACCTTGCTCCACTCAAACCCCGGCCCGCAGAGCGGAATGAACACGAACTCCGTCCGGCCAAGCTTAATCACATCATACGCGTGCAGCTCTGTAAAGTTATGCAGCGGCTCTTTGTTTACATAGACAGGATTCGATGCCTCAGCCGCATTGTAAATGAAATAGTTATTGGTATCGGAATAATACTTGATCGAGCAGTTCGTGCGTGAAATGCATCCATCCCCGGTCAGCACGATTTTATTGCCGGGGTCCCGGCCAACCATGGTGTTATATCCTCTGAGCTGATAATCGTCGCCTTTGTGTTTTCCGTTGAGCGCAACCAGCCAGCCCACGACCGGGAGCTTTACCGATCTGCGGTCAGAAGGGTCGTCGTCCCAGACCGGCCGTGTACCGTCCGTCCGCTCCTGATACGGCGGTTCCGTTTCCTGAAAGCTGCTGTTGTTTTCCTTTTGTTCGTGAACAGGTGTTGTGTGCTGCCACGTATCCACTTTCGGCGAAGCGTGATCCGGCGGCATGGTCTTTCCAAAGTCCGTTTCCGTTTCTACCTTTGGCTCCCGCACCGTCTCCGGCGTGTACAGCGGCAGTGTTCCCGAACCGTTCATATCAAATTCTCTTTCTGTCATGGCTTCCGTCTCTCCTTGTTTTTTTATGATTCCTGCGCAGACCGGACATTTGGGGTAGTCCTCCTGAAAGTACCGGTTTCCGCAAACTGGGCACGTTGTAATTTTGAGTTCCATGCTGTTTCCTCCGTTTTTTCTTTCCATGCTCTGATTATAGCTGAAATCAGGCGGGTTTTGTCGCTTATAAAGCAACATCCTTGCTTTTTGGTATACCATGTGCTACCATCTATCCATACAATATCAGGAGATGAATGTTATGGACCCGAATGAAATGACCCCCACGCAATACTTCGTCCAGAAGATCTTGAACAAACAGCCGATCGAGCCGATGGACGAGGTCCCGTTAGGCCCCAGTCTTTCCGATCTGCTCAACACCGCGCTCGGCCAGCGCGGCATTTCCGTCGCAGCCGCCGCAGAGCTTTCCGGCATCAACCGCACCAGCCTGTACAAGATCATGGACGGCACGGTCCAGCCGCAGCGGAACACGCTGCTCCGGCTCGCGCTGACGCTGGACATGGACTTTGAGCAGTGCCAGCAGCTGCTGAAGGCCGGGAGCGTTGCCCAGCTGACCAGCTCCCGCCTGCGCGACCGCATCATTATGATCGGGCTTCTGAATCAGGAGCCGCTGGACGAAATCTCCAGAACGCTGGACGAACAGGGCTTTGTCGACCTTTACGCAAAGTGCTGACCGGCTGCCGCAGGGTATCCGCCCTGCGGCTTTTTTATTGCAGCTCGGATGTGAAGTATTTCTCCATGTACTGGATGTACTCTCCGTGCTTTTCGTCCTGCTCGACCGCGTAATAATCAAACCACACAACGATCGTCCCACCGGCGCGCAGCTTGCCCTTCCGATAGATGCCGGTGCCCGCTTCGTCCACGGAGCACGCAAACCAGCCGTTTCCGGAATTTTCAAAATTTACATGGCCGCCAAGCTCTGCCTCCGCGTCCCGCAGCGCCTCCGCTCCGGTCGTCGGCTGGTCCAGCGTTTTGCCGTGGATCTCAATATAATTCCGGTTAACAGTGGAATTTGCCCGCAGCAGAAGCGTCCCGCCGGATGCCGTCTTGTCGATTTCAAACACATCCGGGAACGGGCAGTATATCTGATACTCGGTTCCCTCCATCACATTGTATCCGTCCTCGCCCTGTGTCACGGTGAAGTTCTCCGTCAGCACTTCTGTGAGCTGCCCCGAATCGTCCGTCGGCTCCGGATCGTCCGTCGGCTCCGGATCGTCTGTCGGCTCCGGATCGTCTGTCGGCTTCGGATTGTCTGTCTTTCCGTCCTCAACAGTTGTGTCAGCTGCGGGCGGCTGCGGAGGGTCTTGCATCGTTTCGGCCGCATCTCCACCGCCTCTGGGCAGCAGCACGGACACCAGCGTCAGCGCGATGACCGCGGCGGCGCAGCCCAGCGTGAGCAGGCCCTTCTGCGGCTTCCGCGCCCCCGTCCGTCTGTCCAGCGCCTGCATCAGCTCCTCCGCGGACGCGTAGCGCCCCTCCGGCTTCAGGGACATTCCCTTCAGGATGACCTTTTCCGTATTCCGGTCAAGGCCGCGCAGTCCGGGCGGCAGCGTATCATCAAACGCCCGGTCCAGCGCCGACGGCGGCTCTTCGCCTGTCAGACAGAAATACATGGTCGCGCAGAGCGAATAAATGTCTGACGACGGCTGCTTTTCCACGCTGGAGAACATTTCGAGCGGCGAGTAATTCATGCGCACCACAGACTGCGACACGCTGTAGCCCATGGTTTTCTCATTCACCCGCGTCAGATCCTTCGCCGTTCCGAAGTCGATCAGCTTCAGCTGTCCATAGTCCGTGGTCACCATGATATTGTCCGGACTGATGTCCCGGTGGAGCATTCCGGCCCGGTGAACCGCGTCAAGATCACGCAGCAGCGGCAGGAACAGCTCCCGCAGATAGGCCGCCGCCATCGGGCCGGTCCTTCGTACGTACCGGCTCAGCGTCTCGCCGTTGATGTATTCCATCACGATATAGCTGGTATTATTTTCCTCAAAGCTGTCATGCACTCGGACGATGTGGGAAAAGTCCAGCTTTGCCAGCAGCTGCGCCTCCTTCTGGAAGCGATGCTTCCCGTGCTGGAAGGTCTGCGCGTCCTGAATGCAGCGCACCTCCCGGCTCTGCCCGGCGTCCCGGTACGCAAAGCCGTCCGGGAAAAACTCCTTGATCGCGACGAACCGCTGCAGCCGGTAGTCCCATGCCTTATAGGTAATTCCAAAGCCGCCGTTCCCAAGCGTCGTGCGGATTTCGTACCGCCCGTTTTCCAGCGCCGTACCGTCCGGCAAAGCCGACCGGTCGCAGATCGCCTCGGTTTTGCTTTCTATTACCTCTGTTACGCCTTCTATTATCCCTGTTTCCATATCCTTCTCCCGTCTGTCCTGCGTTCTCTTTTTCTTCCATGGTAATTATAACGAATTATCTGTCATTCCGAAAGTCTTTTTTGCAAATTCTGCACTTTTTCGACATAATTTGTACGCGCCTGTTTTTTATTGAAGCAGCACCTTCATCAGGAAATTCGTCCGACCACGATTCCCAGAAGGTCAGCGCCATTCTGGATAGCCACAACCTGCATCAGTACTATGAGGCCCTCGTTATCCTTGGTGTACGCTATCTTTACCCCGCCATCGATTGCTGTGCTTCTGTAGTAAGTAAATCCCCGGCTTTCCAGATACGTCGTATATTGGTCGAGTTCAGCCTTATCATATACGTAAGCATACGTTTCACAGCAATCAACATATCCCTCCAGTCTCTCGTCGCCCTTGAGCGAAAACTCACACGCCCGGTTTGTAACAGCCTGATAGGTATTGACCATGGATTGCGTATACTTGTTTTTGTCATCCGATGCGCTGTAGGAGCGCGCGGCCTCGTCCGCATACCAGCTGCTGAACTCCTGCACCGTCCAGTTCCTGCCGCGATTAAGCTTTTCCAGCGCTCCAATTTGAAGGGCCAATCCATACGAATCGCTGTCCGTAAACCCAATTACATTGATGCCGACCAGCTCGCCATATGCGTTTACAAACGGAGCGCCGCTGCTTTCATTGGAGACTATCGCATCCGTCAGCACATACACAATGTCCCCATTCTCTGCCGCTTCCGAATCTGAAAAGAGGGCAGGAAGCAGCATTCGCTGTTCCGGGTCGGCCATATAAATCGCATCGTCATCCTGCATGGCTTCGTCACTGAGCTTCAGACATTTGCTGCTGCGGATATCGATCTTCAAAATCGCCAGATTCAAAGCCTGACTGAAATCAACGATCTGCGACACGCTGAATTTGCCGCCGTTATCGACGATCACCGTGATCTCCGACGCACCCTCGATGGCGTTCCATGTCGTCGCAATTGTCCCGTTCTCATCAATGAAAAAGCCCGCCTCGACGGTTTCACTTCCGTCAATCGTCTTTACATGGAGCCTGACCGTGCGTTCCTGCACATATTGGGTCATTTCCTCCATGTTCTTGTCCATTTTCAGCTTTTCCCACCGGGCCGTTACCACGGTGTCGCCGGTAATTTTGCTGAAATCCTTATCCCAGCTCAGCTGCAGATCGCCGTTCACTGCCTCCGGCGCTTCCGCCGCGCTCCCCGCAGCTACGACCTGCTCCGTCTTGCCGGAGATCAGCTCGCCGCCATTCAGGTCGAAGCTGACCTTATAGCGGATCGGGATCCACTTGGCCGTAACGACTGTGTCTCCAGTGATGGCCGAAAAATTCCGGTCCCAGCTCAGTCTGTAATTGTCCAGCTCGGCCTGCGGCGCGGCAGCGCTCTGCCCTTCCTCTACCGTCTGCACCAGCTCTCCGGAAAGCAGGGTGCCGCCGTTCAGATCAAACGTGACCGTGTACTTCCTGCCGCACGCCGTAAGCAGCACGCACAGACAGCATAGCAGCACAGCCAGCCCATAATTGCGAATCGTTTTTCTCATAGCTCTTTCCTCCGGTCATTCATATGCCTATAATTATAGCATAGCCACAATTTCCCTATTTGTAATTTTGCATAACTCGCAGCTTTTTCGACATAATTCGCATAAAATTTACAGCATTTTCCTCTACATATCCATAAAAATCGCCCCTTCCGTGCGGAGCATGGCAGGGGCGATATGCTGTTACAGTGTTTTGAACGTTCCGGTTCTGCACTGGATGGTGCGCAGGGCGGTGTGTTTCAGGCCGAGCATCGCGTCCATGCCCAGCGCCCGGCCGCTCGGGTCGAGCAGCATCCCGGCCGCGCCTGCGACCGCGCCGACGCCGATAAACAGCGTCCAGAACAGCAGGATGCGCCGGACCGTCCGGTATCTTGAATGTGTCTGCATATGCGTTTTGTCCATAGCGGCTTACAGCTCCGAGAGCATATAGAGCATCTTTGCGACCTCTGCACGCGTGACCTTGCCGGTGGGGTTCAGCTTGCCCTTTGAACCGCTGATGATCTTCTGCTGGGCCATCTGCGCAAGCGCGGTTTTCGCCCAGTCGGCGATCTTGCCGCTGTCAGAGAAGGCGGAGAGCGTGTTGAGGTCGGCCTCGGGGAAGTCCTTTGTGCGTGAGAGGATCGTCATGGCCTCCTGCCGGGAGATCGTCGCGCCGGGCTTGGCCAGAAGCTGGCCGTTTGTCTTCGAGCCTGTGAGATAGCCGAGCGAGTACGCCGCCTGCATCGCGGATTTTGCCCAATCGGCAATCGAGCTGCTGTCGGCAAACGGGAGCGAAACGGTCTGATACGCGCTCAGATCCGTGCCGAGATAGCGCATCATGGCAACGATGAACTCCTGCCGCGTCATGCTGGCGTCGGGGCGGTAATAGAGCTTGCCGTCCTTCGTGGAGCCCTGCAGCGTGCCCGCGTAATAGAGATCGGTGATATAGCTCTCGGCCCAGTGGCCCTTCGTGTCCGCGAACGGCTGCGAGGAGCCGACCGTGACCTTGAGCGTGAACGACGTTTCGCCGTAGGAGGCGGTAATCGTGCCGGTCAGATCCGTGCCGGTTTTTGCGGCGGTGAAAACGCCGCTTTCGTCGATTGCACCGATCTCGCCCGTCACGGCCCATTCAAAGCTTTCATCGGCGGAATAGACCTGATTGCCGTAGTACCAGGCCGTAGCCGTCAGGTCTGTTTTGCTGCCGCCCGCAATATGCAGCGCGGTCAGGGGGGTGTTTTTGCCCTCCTGCTTGATGGTGATGGAGGTCGGCGCGGCGGGGATCTCAAACGTCGCGCTTGCGCGCAGACTGCCCGCCGCCGCGGTGACGGTCGCCGCGCCTCTCGCGCCGGGCTCGACCGTGACGGTGCTGCCGGAGGTCTGCGTGACGTTCGTGCCGCCGAAGGTCACGCTCGTCGGGACTGCCGCCGCCATATAGCTGCTGTCAGCGGCCTTGATCGTCATGGTGAGCTTCGCGCCGGGCAGCGCGTAGCCGCCGAAGGGATACAGATACAGCTTCGAGGCCGCGCCCGCGTCCTGCTTCTGGCGGACAAGGAAGATGAAGTTCGCGCATTCGCGCAGCTTTCCGTCCGACGGCACATTCGCCGTCGCGCCAGAGGCATAGCCGGGATAGGTGACGCCTGCGGCGGTCGAGCCGCCGCCGTCGAGATTCAGCGCCGTCCGGCAGCCGAGCGCAAACATCCGCTCGGCCAGCTGCGCAAGCGTCAGACCGTCGGAATTGCCCGCCTCGTCGCAGGTATACAGAATGAGCGAGCCGTCGTTTGTCACGCCGATGGCCGTGCGGGCGGCCATTTTCTTCGCGGAATCGAGTGTAAAGTCCGTGCAGACCTGCCCGTTTTCAACCAGCATATCACCGCCGCCTGCGGCGGAGGTCACATTCTCCCAGCCGGAGGCGCAGGTGACCTGAAGCGTCATCTGCTGGCCCATGACCATGCTTCTGAGCGCGGTGAGCGCGCTTTTATAGGCGGTATCGTTCGCAACAGCAAGCAGGAAGCCGTCTTCCGGGATGGAACAGGACTTCGTATCCTCCACCATGCCGACGACCTCAACGGTCAGCGACTGGCCCAGACGCAGCTCCGCCGCACGGGAGCCGACCGGACGGACGATGACGTGATAGCCCTCAATGGCATTCTTGGTGCGGGTGTCGTAGTCCTGCGAATACAGAAGCACGCCGTTCTGCACCGTCATGGCCTTGTTATAGTTGAGCACCAGCGGCGCATCCGCGCCGTAGTCCAGCGTGACGGCGACGGTCGGGTCGCCGATGAGCGCGGAGCCATCGGCCAGAAAGCCCACCGCGTTGGCAGAGCCGCCGGAGCGCAGGATGCTGTTCGTGACGACGATGCCGTAGGGAATGCCGGTCGCCCGGTCAAAGAACGAACCGTTGATCCCTGCGACCATGCTGTAGCCCTGCTCCTCAAGCGTCTTGATGGTCTTGTTCATGGGGCTGGTGCCGTAGAGCGTCGAGCCGAAGGCGACGACGGGCCGCACCTGCGTCTCTTTTTTATAGGTAAAGATATTCTCATGCAGATTCGTCTGCTTGCCGGAATCGGAGGTAACGGCCTGCGTGCTGTATGTATAGACGGTCCCGTCCGCAACGTTCAAAGAGCGGCTCCCGACAGGCTCCGCCGCAGCCAGCACCGGCACGGCCAGCAGCGCCAGCGTCAGCACCGACGCAGCGATCCGCTTCAGCTTGTTTTTCATAATCTGTGGCTCCTTTCGAGGGAAAATAAGAGTAAAAAGGGGATACGCATTATGTTAACATGAAGCGCGAAAAAAGTAAAGAGCGCGCGCGGGAGAAATATTTTCTGCGCTGCGCATGATCAGCTCCATAGTCACAGCCGTTCCCGGCGAAGGAGCGCAAACCCCTTGCGCCGCAGGCACTCTACCGCGGGTAGACCGGGCGTTCGGACTTGTAGAGCGAAAATGGCGATTTTTGAATAGCATTTTGCGGCGCGGCGCGGTATAATATGCAGCAGAAATCAAGAACCGGAGGTCACACATGGAAAAACGTTTTCAAATCGTCACCGACTCCTCCTGCGATCTGCCGCAGGCACTGGCGGACGAGCTCGATCTTGCCGTCCTGCCGCTGCACGTTCTGATCGGGGAACATACATACGCCAACTATCTCGACGGCCGCGAGATCGGCTTCAGGGAATTTTACGACAAGCTCCGCGACGGCGAACGCGCCACCACGAGCGCCGTCAACGTCTCGGAGTTCACTGCCGTCATGGAGGAAAAGCTGAAGGCGGGCCTTGATATCCTCTTCATCGGCTTCTCCTCCGGTCTGAGCACGACGTACCAGTCCGGCGCGATCGCCTGCGGCGAGCTGCGGGAAAAATACCCGGAGCGGAAGCTCATCGCCATCGACTCGCTCTGCGCGTCTCTGGGCGAGGGCCTGCTTTTGTATCTGGCCGCGAAGAAGCAGCAGTCCGGCGCGTCCATGGACGAGGTCGCAGACTACGTCCGCGAGACGATCCCACATCTTTGCCACTGGTTCACAGTCAACGACCTGATGTTCTTAAAGCGCGGTGGACGCGTCGACGCGGCGACGGCCCTTGTCGGCACGGTTCTGCAGATCAAGCCCGTCATGCACACCGACGACGCCGGAACGCTCAAGAACGTCACCAAGGCCAGAGGCCGCAAGGCTGCGCTCAAGGCCCTTGCGCAGAAGCTGGCCGACACGGCCATCAACCCGGCAGAGCAGACCGTCTTCATCTGCCACGGCGACTGCATTGAGGACGCAGAGTACACTGCCGAACAGATCCGCGCCCTGACCCCGGTCAAGGATATCATCATCAACTATGTCGGCCCCGTCATCGGCGCCCACACCGGCCCCGGCGTCATTTCCGTCTTCTTCGTCGGCACCCACCGGTAACGATACAGACGCATTGCGGCTCCCCGGACACATCCGGGGAGCCGCGTTTTTCATATCAATGAAGCTTCTATGGATCAGTCCTTCAGCGCCTCTAATGCGCCGAGCAGGAAGCGCCAGGTGCGCTGGACGGAGGAGATGGACATTTTTTCGCGCGTGGTATGGATATCGGCCAGATCCGGGCCGAAGGATACGCAGTCAAGGCCGGGGAGCTGGCCCGCGAATAGGCCGCATTCCAGCCCCGCGTGGATGGCTTCGATCTTCGGGGTCTTGCCGGTCTGCTGCGTGTAGACGGCGGCGAGCTTGTCGCGCAGCGGAGATTCACGCCGGTATTCCCACGCGGGATAGGCCCCCGTCACATGAAGCGAACCGCCCAGCAGCTGTGACAGCGCGTCGATGCGGGCAAGCAGCATCTGCTTCTGCGACGAAACCGAGCTTCTGACCGAGCTGACCGCCGTCAGAACGCTGTCCGTCACATGGAAAATGCCGAGATTGCAGGACGTCTGCACCAGCCCCGGGATGTCCATGCTCATGGCCGCGATGCCGTTCGGCACAAGCAGCAGGAAGCGGACAACACGCAGCGTCGCTTCCTCCGTCAGCGCCTGATCGCAGGCGTGGGCAGGCTCCAGCGCGACGGTCACACCGGGGTCGGCTGCGGCGTATTCCTTCCGGAAGTCCGCTTCGCAGGCCGCCGCGATCTCACGCGCGGCAGGCATATCCTCCTCCCGCAGGGCCAGAACGGCCTCGGCCGCATTCGGAATGGCGTTGTCCTTCAGACCGCCCGCGGCGGAAACGAGCCGGAAGGAAAGCTTGCACTGCACCGCGTTCAGCACGCGGCCCAGCAGGAGATTCGCGTTTGCGCGGCCCTTGTCGATCTCCTGACCGGAATGGCCGCCGATGAGGCCGGAGACGGTCAGCCGCGCGCAGGCCAGCGCGCAGGGGGCGCTCGTCAGGCCAATGGAGACGTTGGCGCTTGCGCCGCCGGCACAGCTGACGGTGAAGATGCCCTCGTCCTCGGAGTCGACGTTCAGCATACGGCGGGCGGAGAGCTGCGAAAAATCAAGGCCCTGCGCGCCCTCCATGCCGATCTCCTCGTCGACGGTAAACACAACCTCAAGCGCCGGGTGCGCAATTTCGCTGCTGTCCAGCACGGCCAGCGCCATGGCGACGGCAATGCCGTCGTCGCCGCCGAGCTTCGGGCCGTTCGCCGAGACATAGTCGCCCTCGACGCGCAGGTCGAGCGCGTCCTTTGTGAAGTCGATGGGGCTTTCCGGCGTTTTTTCCGCAACCATGTCGAGATGGCCCTGTAAAATGACGGCGGGCGCAGCTTCGTAGCCTGCTGTGGCGGGCTTTTTGATGATGACGTTGTTGAGCGCGTCCTGATACACCCACAGACCGCGTTCCTTTGCAAAGGCGACGCAGTAGTCGCTGATGGCCTTCGTGTTGCGCGAGCCGTGCGGGATACGGGTCAGATCCTCGAAGAAATGAAAGACCGCTTTCGGTTCCAGAGTTTCCAGTACACGGGACATGATGATCGTTCCTTTCCGTTTATAAGCTTGATATGGTTATTCCGGCAGCTTTTCAAAGTCCTCCGCGCCGTGCTTGCACAGCGGGCAGATAAAATCGGCGGGGAGCGTTTCGCCCTCGTAGACATAGCCGCAGATCTTGCAGACCCAGCCGGTCTGCTTTTTGAGCGCCGACGGCTTGGGCTTGACGTTTGCAAAGTAGAAGCTGTAGGTCATGGACGGCGCGTTGGAGAGCACGCGGGCCTCGGTCACGTCGGCAATGAACAGCGTGTGCGTGCCAAGATCGATCTCCTGCGTGACCTTGCCGCTGACAAAGGCGTTGGTGGAATACGGCAGGTAATAGACCCCGTTCGTCGCGCGGGCCATACCCTTTACATCCGCGAACTTGTCCACGTCGCGGCCGGACTGGAAGCCGTAGTGCTGAAACAGGCCGAACGGCGCGTCGGTCGAGAGCATGGACAGATTGAACACGCCCGTCTTGCGGATCATGTCATGCGTGAAATTCGCCTTGTTGACGGCGATGGAGATGCGCTTGGGTGTGTCGGTGAGCTGCGCGGCGGTGTTGATGATGCAGCCGTTGTCCTTTTTCCCGTCGCGGGCCGTCAGGACGAACAGGCCGTAGGAGAACGAGAAGAACGCGTTCTTTTCAACCGGCGCGTCGGCCTTGTGCTCTGCCGGGACGGGCTTCGGCATGGAATCGAAGATAGCCTGCGCCATGGTCTCGACGTCCGCCAGCTGGGATTCCTTGAGCGTCGATTTGATCGTGACTGTCTCGTCTAGGATCGTGCAGTTCTTGAGCTTCTGGAACTCCGCGCGCATCAGCCCTGCCGCCGTCGGTGCCCAGGAGCCGTTTTCCATGAGGGCGATGGTGCGGTTCTGGAGATTGTGATGGACGATATCGTGCACCAGATTTTCCATCGTCACGAACATCCCCGCGTTGTACGTCGTGGAGATAAAGACCAGATGGCTGGCCCGGAAGCATTCGGAGAGGATATAGCTTGGATGCGTGACGGACACGTCGTACATCTGCACATTGCGCACGCCGAGGTCGGACAGCTTCGCGGCTAACACATTCGCCGCGTTTTCCGTGCCGCCGTAGACGGAGGCGTAGGCGATGACGACCGCGTCGTCCTCCGGGGTATAGGTCGCCCAGTGGATATATTTGTCGAGGAACCACGCGATATCTTTGCGCCAGACCGGGCCGTGCAGCGGGCAGATCATCTCGATCTCCAGCCCGGCGGCCTTTTTCAGCAGCGCCTGCACCTGCGTGCCGTATTTGCCGACGATGTTGGTATAGTACCGGCGGGCATCAGCGAGCCATTCGGTCCGGAAATTCACCTCATCCGCATACAGATTGCCGTTCAGCGCGCCGAAGGTGCCGAAGGCATCGGCAGAGTAGAGCGTTTTCGTGGCCGTGTCATAGGACACCATGACCTCCGGCCAGTGGACCATCGGGGCCATGACGAAGGCAAAGGTGTGTCTGCCGGTCGTGAGCGTGTCCATCTCCTTGACGAGCTGCACGCGGCTGTCCAGATCGAACGTGAAGAAGTTCTGCATCATCGTGCGCGTCTTGGCGTTGCAGACGATGGTCAGCTCGGGGTGGCGCAGGACGAGCTCGCCGATGGTCGCGGCGTGGTCGGGCTCCATGTGCTGCACGATGAGATAGTCGAGCTTCCGGCCGGAGAGCACATGGTCGACGTTTTCAAAGAACAGGCCGCTGACAGACTTATCCACAGTGTCGATCAGGACGGTCTTCTCGTCCAGCAGCAGATAGGAGTTGTAGCTCACGCCGTTCGTGAGCGGGTAGGCGTTTTCAAACAGATTCAGCCGCCGCTCGCTCGCGCCGACCCAGTAGAGATCCTCGGTCATTTTCTTGACACAGTACATAAATCGGATTCCTTTCAAATATAATAATAATTTCTATTATCACAATAACACAGGACGCGCAAAAAATCCAGCGGAATTTGCGAGGTTTCCGCGATTATTTTCCCTTGTTCTGCCGCCGCAGACGGTTCAGGTGGCGCTCAAAATAGCCCTGCGAGATAAAGCGGGCCAGAACATACTGGTCGAACAGCGGTACAGAGCAGGAATAAAAGCCGAGCGTCTGCCGGTACTGCTCCATCAGGCGCTCCGGCAGCACCATATAACCCATACGCATGGATGGGGCCAGCGAATGCGAAAACGTGTTCACGTAGATCACGCATCCGCGCCGGTCCATGGAATAGAGCGTCTGCAGCGGCTTTTTGTTTTCGGAAAACTCCGAATCGAAATCGTCCTCGATCAAAATCGCGTTCCGCTCCGCCGCCCAGGAAAGATAGTCGCTGCGCTTGGCCGCTGACGTGGTGATGCCGGTGGGGAAGCTGTGAAACGGCGTGATGTGCAGGACGGACGCGCGTGCGTTTTGCAGCGCGCCGGCGCGGATGCCGTCTTCGCCCATGGGCAGCAGCTCACAGACCGCGCCGTTGGCCGCGTAGACCTGCCGGACCTTTTCATAGCCGGGGTCTTCCAGCCCATATACGCGCTCCCGGCCCAGCAGCTGCACGATCAGACCGTAGAGATATTCCGCGCCGGAGCCGATGACGATGCAGTCCGGCTGGGCCAGCATCCCGCGGTAGCGCAGCAGATATTCCGCGATCGCGTTGCGCAGCTCCGCACAGCCGTAATGCGGCGGCTTTTCCAGCAGCCGCGTACCGCAGTCGGCGATGACCTCGCGCATGAGCCGGGTCAGCGCGGAATACCGGAAGCCGTAGCCCGCAGGCTCCTGCGCGGCGGGTGCGTCGGCAGGCAGCATATGCAGCCGCGCCTGCGGCTGCGTGTTCTGCGGCAGGTGGGAGATGGCGCTGACATAATAGCCGCTGCGCGGCTTCGCTGTGAGATAGCCCTCGTCCACGAGCTGCTCATACGCGCCGGAGACGGTCGCGAGGCTGATATGCAGATGCTCCGCCAGCGCCCGCTTCGACGGCAGCTTCTGCCCCGGCGGAAGCTCGGCCCGCAGGATATCCTCGCGGATGCAGGTATAGAGCCGGTAATATTTCGGCTGATCGCCCGCTTGCAGATCGTAGGTCAGCATACGCTTACCATTTGTTTTCGACCTTCTCGGCAAAGCCGAAGAAGTCGCGCACGGGCAGGACCGTTCCGTCGTCAAGCGTGATGCGGCCCGTGAAATGACCAAAGACCTGATGCTGATCGGACAGCACAACGCCTGCGCTCATGAACGCGCTGCGGTCGAGCACCGGTGTAAAATTCATATAGAACCGGTTGTCGTCGCTCGTGAAGACCCATGGCTTCATGAAGTCCTCAAAGCCGTCTTCATCCATGGGAATTTCAAACTTGACCTCGCCCAGCTTGTGGATTTTTCCGTCGTAGAACAGCACGTTCTCCGTCGCGGCGCTGGTGTTGCCGAAGCCGTAGCCGATGTTCCAGCCGAAGGGTGCGCCATCCAGCTCACCGGAGGCGCTGCCCCAGTACCACGTGTTGTGATACGTCCACACGCCGCGGCCCCAGTCGAGCACAGCGAAGAATTTGTCCTTCGTCAGCTCGTACCGGCGGCTGCCCAGCTCGATCCAGCCCTCGGCGCGCATACAGTTGATCTTCTGGTTGTAATAGAAATGTCCGGGCTTGTCAAAGGGCGTGGCGATGACCATGCTCTCGGCTGGCTCGTCGGTGAGCTTGACAATGCCCTCGATCGGCTCCTTGTCCAGAAATTTGTCCATGTGGAACGAGAGCATCCGTGCCCCGTCCTCGTGATAGAAGGCCAGGGCATAGCCGCTCCTTGAAATTTCCGACGCGCCCTCCGCGCTCGATTCCGGCAGCTGTGTCCGGCCCAGCGGCAGCGCACGCATCCGGCTGGTCGTTTTTTCCCATTTGCCGTCAAAGTCGAGGAAGGAAACGGAGTCGAGGCCCATATAGCCGTTGTCCGCGATGGTCAGCGCCAGACCGATATGGCCGTCGGTGATGAGATAATAATCCCATTCCTTGACGCGCATCGCGCCGGCTTTGATGTCCGCGCGCCGGTAGACCGGGAGCAGGGAACGCGCCCAGCCGGGTTCGAGCAGATTGCCGTCGCTGCCGAGCAGCGGGCCGGAAGTGGTGATCTCATGCTGCTGTCTCATTGGATAGCCTCCTGTGATGTGTATTTTTCCAGAAACGCTGCCAGCGCCGCCTGCACGCGCGGGCGGTCGACCAGATAGCTGTAGCCGTGCCTTGCCCCGTCGACGAGGATTAGTTGCTTTTCAGACGCACAGACGTCATAGGCGGCCTGCGACATGGCGCAGGGGACGAAGGTGTCCGCCGTGCCGTGGATGAACAGAATAGGGCGCTTCGTTTTCGATACCGCGTCCAGCGTGGACGCTTCTTTGATGGAAAAGCCCGCGAACACACGTGTGCAGACGTCCATCAGTCCCAGCAGCGGCCCCGCCGGGAGCCATTTTACGTGCGCCCGCAGAATGCTTCGCATGATCGCCTCCGGCGAGGAGAAGCCGCAGTCGGCGATCACGCCCCGCACGGACGGCGGAAGCTCCAGCGCGGAGGCCAGCAGAACCGTCGTCGCGCCCATCGAAAGCCCGCCCAGAAACAGCGGGTGATCCGGGCCAAAGTGCATGGCCGCGTACTGTGCCCACGTCGCCGCGTCCCGGCGCTCGTGAATGCCGAAGGTGATATACGCGCCCTCCGACTGCCCGTGCGCGCGCTCATCGACGGCGAGTAAATTATATCCGAGCGAATAGTAATAGGGAAGGACAATGGAAAAATCGATGATCCAGCTCGACCGGTAGCCGTGAAACAGGAGGATCGTGCCCTTCGCGCCGGGCTGCTGCAGCAGCTGCCCGTGCAGGCGCAGGCCGTCATAGGACGGCAGAAAAACATCCTCCGCGTCCCGCATCAGCGCGGCGCCCGCAAGAATTTCCTCCGTCTGCGCTTCGCGGCCATGTCTGGCAATGACCGCAGGCTCCGTAAAATCCGGAATGGACCTGCGGCGGCAGGCGAACAGGAACAGGCCCAGCGCCAGCAGAACGACCGCCAGCAAAACGGCCAGAACGATCATAGCCGCCGTCATGCCGCGTTCCCCTTCCTTCCGAGCTTTGCGAAGAACGGGAACGTAAGCGGCCAGACAATGCCCGCAAACAGGACAAGCAGGAAATACCGCACAAAGCTTTCCGCCTGCGACCCGGCAAAGAGGGACACCAGCAGCGGCTTCAGCCCCGCCTTGATGCCGACGATCAGCGCAAGGCCCAGCACAAGCTTCAAGACCTGTCCCCAAAACGGCGCGCGCACGTCAAAATGCAGCTTTTTCTCGTCGGCAATGTACACGATCAGAAAGCCCAGCAGCGCGCCCAGCATGGTGTACGCGTTTTTGAGGCCGTGCGTGATATTGGAAAGGTCTTCGCTGCCCGCCGGCCAGTCGCACCGGGCGAGGGACGAGGCGTAGATCAGATATCCGCCGCACAGCACCGCCACGCCAAGTAAAAGCCACGGCACTGTCTTTTTTGCGGCAGATTCTGTCCGGAACGCCGGATAGAGCGCCGCAGCCAGCGCCAGCGCCGTCAGGAAGGCCACGCCGACGTCCAGCGGCGTGTGAACGCCCAGATACATCCGCGAAAACGGCACCAGAAGCATCAACACGACGCAGACGATACGTACCCATGCTTCCTTCCGGCTCGCAAAGATTGAGGCCGTCGTGCCGACGATATTCTGCGTGTGGCCGGAGGGGAAGGAATAGCCCGTCGCGTCCGCGCGGGCGGCTTCGATGATCTGAAAGTCCGGATCGAGCACCCACGGGCGCGGAATGCGGAAGGCCAGCTTCAGAAACTGGTTGCAGACCGTGCCGAGCGCACCGACCAGAAAGACATAATAGCCCTGCCGCTTGTCAACGCACCAGAAGATCAGCAACGCCGCCGCCATGAACGCGATCTCCGAGCCGAAATAGGTCAGACCCGAGAAAAACGTGTCCAGCACTCCGCAGCGTCCCGCCGCGAGAAGCCGCAAAAAATCCATACCGGAACCTCCTGAATTGAGATACAGAATCAGTATACCACCAAACGCCGGATTTGCCAAGCATTTCAGCCTGAGCCTGTGACAATAGGATTACTGCTAATTCTATAAAGTTAAAAAGTCTCTGGATTATGCAAATCACAGAGGCCTTTTAATTTACTGCAACTATATATTTTATTATACACTCAAATCTAGCGGAAGATCAGAAATGTCCTTTAATCTTTTACCTGCAATCAAGTTTTCTAATGTCTCAACTATATCGTCTCTATTATACGCAGCACCGTACCGCCTCACCGCTTCTACCAGTTCGTATAAAGCGCAATGATATAGACAATCGATATCGCCAGTACCGAGGGCTAACGATGCTAAGCGGGAAGGGAGCGGTTCATTGGTAACTACCATAATATGTGGGAGATTCCCTTTCCTGTTTCTAATGAGATTCAAAGCTTCTGTTCTGCTGTTTTGCGCCCGATCGCTACGCATCGTCCATTTTGCAGAAACAGAAGCGTGAAGAACGGGTTTTCCCCCATTTTTTCTTCTTAATATCGCCATTTTGCAAATATCATCGTTGATATAAAGCCGACCGGAATTGATATCTTCATCTTCATATAAATCGCGATATATCACTATGTCAGGAGCAACCACATAATCATTGCCCAAAACAGTCATTAACCGGCTATTTGCATTTACAAGTTCCATCAAGTATTCCAAGTGTTCATACTGCGCAAAACTAGATGCTTTTGTTGAGTTTTGGTTGCCTAAGCTCATAACAGTCCAATTACCCGGCCGGAGATGCTGGAGACGCGGAAATGTTTCGCGAATAAAATCGGCTATTAAATCCTCGAATTTTACTCCAGCGCTTGTTCCCTTTTTCTTTCCGGCTGCTACTTGAGGAAGACCAACGATTGCTGCCATTTCTTGAGCGATCAGGGTGGAAACGTTATATTTTCCCAGCTTAGCTTTCTTTGTGTCGCCCACATCTGCGTTAGAAGGAACGCCGTTAGAATCTACGACCCACATTCCCGTATTTATCAAATTTTGGTGAAATCTCTTTCTGGCATCTAAAATCAGAACATCATTCATTTTCCAAGCACCTCCTAATTTCTATACCGACTGCTTTTGCAACAGGTGGGGGAAACGCATTTCCAATCATACGGCATGCAGCAGTTTTCTTACTCCCAAATGTCCATTCTGATGGAAAACCCTGTATTAATGCAATCATCTCTTTTGTTAGCTTCGGTGTACCACTAAAATCGCGTGATGGTGCTTCGTTTGCCACACCTGTTCCATCTATCCCTAATTCAGCCCAAGCCATGCGAGCCCGGACGGGGCCAAGATCGGGGCCCCCGTGCTTCTTGCTCCCGCCAACGATGGTAGGGGCTATTTTGTTTGCTTGATTTACCCAATCATTAAGTCCGCTCCATCCGTTAGCACCCATCAATTCCTTCAATGCCTCACCGACAGAAGGCGTGTTCGAATTACATCCGTCAGGATATTGAAATTCAGCCTTAATATCATCACGAATGGCCACGATTACCACACGCGGTCTGAGTTGAGGTACGCCAAAATCGTTGGCATTTAGAAGCTTAATGTGTGTTTTATATCCTAGTTCTTTTATGGAGTTCAATATATGTTCACGATAATCTGTAAATTTCGGATCAAGAAATCCCCGCACGTTTTCAAACATTGCAGCGCGGGGATGCATTTCCTTAACAAGCCTTATTGCCTCTGGAAAAAGGTCGCGCTCATCCTCTCTTCCTAACTGCTTCGATGCGACAGAAAAGGGGGGACACGGGACGCCGCCCGCCAGAAGATCTACCCCGTTGTATGGCTTGCCATCAAAGCAATGAACATCTTCGCAAATTACATTCCAATTTGGCTTGTTTGCTTTGAGAACCTGACAATATGTACTTTCATATTCAACAAGAGCGATATGATTAAATCCCGCCATGTCCAAGCCGAGCGCTTGCCCGCCAGCGCCTGCACATATCTCCACACAAGATAACAAGTATGTTCTTCCCTTCAAGTACTTTTTTTAATTATAGCATAGAGTTTGTGTTTAGGAAAGAAAAGATTTATAATGGTTGGCAAAGTATTGAAAACCATGTTGCTTGAGAAAGCCAGTCCATGGGGCTGGCACTTGCATTTTCAGATAAATATAGTATGATATAAGAAAAGCAACGAAAGGTGTGCGAACCATGTTTTCCAATGAAGAACGAATGATCTACGCCAAGCGCCAGCTGGTCGAGGTGATCTGTCAGCTTCGTTTCCCGGAGATCCTGTCCATCGACGCAAGCGAACCTGCCGCGTTTCAGGACCGCATCCGCCGGGAATATCCGCAGTATGAAAAGAAGATCGAGCAGCTGCCGCCGCAGATGGTGAACGGCAAGCCTGTTCCGCAGGGAACGGTCAACAACTACCAGTTCGTCTCTGCCGAGGGGCAGTGGAAAATCAGTCTCACCAAGGGCTTTATCGCCCTTTCGACCTACGGCTATACCCGCTGGGAGGAATTTGCCCAGCGGCTCGACCGCATTCTCGCCGTGTTTATCGAGACATATCATCCCTCGTGGTTCACCCGCGTGGGCCTGCGGTATGTCAACGCCTTCCGCCGAGCGCCGCTCGGACTGGAGGACTGCCTCTGGAAGGAGCTCATCACGCCGGGCTTTTTGGGCCTGATGGGCGATGAGGACGCGCAGGAGCAGGCGTTCATGAAGAACGAACTGACCGCGACCGTCCAGATGCCCGGCGGCGCGAAGGCCAACGTCAAATCCGGCCCGGGCCTGCTGCGCAAGGTCAACAACCGCACCCGCGAGACGACCGAGGAAAAGGTCTTCATGCTGGACCTCGATCTGTTCATGGACAGCAAGATCGAGCTCGGGCAGGCCGTCCCGGCCCTCAACATCGTCCACGAAAACGCCGGGAGCCTTTTCCGCGCCGCCCTGACCGACACGCTCTCGGACGCCATGGAACCGCAGAAGGCCTGAACCGGCCGCACATGAAAGGAGCAGCACAATGACTGTCATTGATCGTTTTTTAAAGCTGGTTTCTTATCCCACCACCTCGGATGAGCGGTCGGAGACCTGTCCCTCGACGCCGCAGCAGCTGGCGCTGGCTGAAGAACTGGTCCGGCAGATGCAGGAGATGGGCATCGCCGACGCGCATGACGACGCGGATGGCTACGTCTACGGCACGATCCCGGCCAACTGCGAAAAGGATATCCCTGTCTACGGCCTCATCGCCCACATGGATACCGCGCCGGACGCCCCGGGCGAGAACATCCGCGCCCGCGTCACCGAAGCCTATGATGGCGGCGACGTGGTGCTGAACGAGGAAAAGCACATCGTGCTCTCTCCGAAGG
>ENA-ORTG01001632-ORTG01001632.1-human-gut-metagenome-genome-assembly--contig:-NODE-1632-length-19813-cov-5.423474_pt1 | contig 19813 bp, 15 predicted proteins | sample MGYA00241906_ERZ509176 | MGnify/ENA primary metagenome ERZ509176 (study PRJEB26280, sample SAMEA2338811) | human gut metagenome | biome: human gut; feature: human-associated habitat; material: faeces...
GCGCAGGCGGCGTTATCGTTTCCGATGCGTCCATCGACATCAGCAGCGTTGTTACCGATCTGGAAACACGCCTTGCAGAGATGGAGCTTGGACCGCTGTTCGGATTGTGGTTTCAAAGCCTGTTCGTCGGGATTACCATGTGGGCGCTTACCATCTGCATCTTCATCATCGTGTATGGACGCATGATCGAAATTTACCTTGTAACCTCCATCGCGCCCATTCCTATGGCGACCATGATGAACCGCGAATGGGGGCAGACGGGGCAAAATTATCTGCGCGGTCTGCTTGCACTCGGTTTTCAAGCATTCCTCATCATCGTCTGTGTCGCCATCTATGCTGTGCTGGTGCAGAATATCGCCGTCGGCAGCGACATCAGCTATGCGATCTGGACGTGCATGGGATATACGGTGCTGCTCTGCTTCACGCTGTTCAAATCCAGTTCCCTCGCCAAGAGCATCTTCCATGCACATTAAAGGAGAACAATATGGCTTATGTACCCGTACCGAAAGACCTGACGGCAGTAAAAAGCAAGGTCTTTTTGAATCTGACCAAGCGGCAGCTTATTTGCTTCGGCGGCGGCGCGCTGATCGGCGTTCCGCTGTTTTTCCTGCTCAAGTAGCATATCAGCACCAGCGCAGCCGCGCTCTGCATGATCTTTGTCATGCTGCCCTGTTTCCTGCTTGCCATGTATGAAAAACAGGGATTGCCGCTGGAAAAGATTCTTCGCAATATGATCCGGGTGTATTTCATCCGCCCAAAACACCGTCCCTATGAAACAAACAACTTCTATTCTGCCCTCGCGCGGCAGGAAAAACTGGACAAGGAGGTACAACGCATTGTCTACGGCAAGGCGGCTCACAGGAGCAGACAAGCGGCAGATTGAAGCAGCAATCGCCAACGCCAAAAGACAAGACAAAAGACACAAATCCGCGCAGGATTCCATTCCGTTTCAGCGGATGTTCCCAGACGGTATCTGCCGTGTGACAGATACTTATTACACAAAAACGATTCAGTTTCAGGACATCAACTATCAGCTCTCACAGAACGAGGACAAAACCGCCATCTTTGACGGCTGGTGTGATTTCCTCAACTACTTTGACGCCTCGGTGCATTTTCAGCTAACGTTTCTCAACATGGCGGCAAACAAGGATACCTACGGCACGCAGATCACCATTCCGCTGCGCGGCGACGAGGATGATGCCATCCGAACCGAGTACACGCAGATGCTCCGTGACCAGCTCGCCAAGGGCAACAACGGACTTATCAAGACAAAGTATCTGACATTCGGCATTGAAGCGGACGGAATGAAAACGGCAAAGCCACGTTTGGAGCGCATTGAAACGGATGTTCTCAACAACTTCAAGCGTCTTGGCGTTGCTGCCGAGCCGCTGAACGGCACAGACCGACTGCGGCTGCTGCATGATATGCTCCGCATCGACGATCCCGCACCGTTCCGTTTCTCGTGGGATTGGCTGGCATCCTCCGGCTTATCGGTCAAGGACTTCATTGCGCCAAGCTCCTTTGAATTTGCCAAAGGAAATTACTTTGGCATTGGACAGAAGCGCGGCGCGGCTTCGTTCCTGCAAATCCTCGCTCCGGAGCTGAACGACCGGATGCTGGCGGACTTCCTCGACATGGAAAGCTCCCTCATCGTCAGTATGCACGTCCAGTCCGTGGATCAGGTCAAGGCCATCAAGACCATCAAGCGCAAGATCACGGATTTGCAGAAAATGACCATCGAGGAGCAGAAAAAGGCCGTCCGCGCCGGATACGACATGGACATCATCCCCTCGGACCTTGCCACCTACGGCACGGAGGCGAAGAAGCTGCTGCAAGACCTGCAAAGCCGCAACGAGCGAATGTTCCTGCTGACCTTTATTGTGGTCAACACCGCAGGCAGCCGCCAGCAGCTTGACAACAACGTATTTCAGGCGGCCAGCATCGCCCAGAAGTACAACTGCCAGCTTACCCGCCTTGATTTCCGGCAGGAGGAAGGGCTGATGAGCAGCCTCCCGCTGGGGCTGAACCAGATCGAAATACAGCGGGGCTTGACCACCTCAAGCGTCGCTATTTTTATCCCCTTTACCACGCAGGAGCTGTTTCAGGACGGCAAGGAAGCCCTGTACTGCGGGCTGAACGCCCTGTCGAACAACCTCATCATGGTAGACCGCAAGCGTCTGAAAAACCCCAACGGCCTCATCCTTGGTACGCCCGGAAGCGGCAAGAGCTTTGCCGCAAAGCGGGAGATCACCAACGTGTTTCTCGTTACTGACGACGACATCATCATCTGCGACCCCGAAGCTGAATACGGGCCGCTGGTGGAGCGCCTGCACGGACAGGTCATCAAAATTTCCCCCACAAGCCCGCATTACATCAACCCTATGGACCTGAATCTCAATTACAGCGACGATGAGAACCCGCTGAGCCTGAAATCCGACTTCATCCTCTCCCTCTGCGAGTTGATCGTGGGCGGCAAGGACGGCCTCATGCCGGTGGAAAAGACCATCATCGACCGCTGTGTGCGCATGGTGTACCGGGATTATCTCAGCGACCCTGTGCCGGAGAATATGCCGATTCTGGAGGACTTGTATAACGAGCTGCGGCGGCAGGAGGAAAAGGAGGCTCAGTACATCGCCACGGCTTTGGAAATCTACGTTTCCGGCTCTCTCAACGTGTTCAACCACCGCACCAACATCAACATCGCCAACCGCATCGTGTCCTTCGACATCAAGGAGCTGGGCAAGCAGCTCAAGAAGATCGGGATGCTCATCGTGCAGGACGCAGTGTGGAACCGCGTCACCGTCAACCGGGAAGCCCACAAGTCCACCCGCTACTACATTGACGAAATGCACCTTTTGCTGCGCGAGGAGCAGACGGCGGCCTACACCGTGGAAATCTGGAAGCGCTTCCGCAAGTGGGGAGGTATCCCCACCGGCATCACGCAGAATGTCAAAGACCTGCTCTCCTCCCGCGAGGTGGAGAACATCTTTGAGAACAGCGATTTCATCCTCATGCTCAATCAGGCCAGCGGCGACCGGCAGATTCTCGCAAAACAGCTCAATATCTCGCCCCATCAGCTCTCGTATGTCACCCACAGCGGTGAAGGCGAAGGGCTGCTTTTTTACGGCAACGTCATTCTTCCCTTTGTAGACCGTTTCCCCCGCGATACGGAGCTTTACAGCATCATGACGACAAAACCTCTGGACAAAAAAGCGGAATAACAGCAGAAAGGACAAACGACATGAAAAACAAACTGATGACCTTTGAAAGCGAAACCTTCGGCAAGGTACGCACCCTGACCATCGGCGGCGAGGCGTGGTTTGTGGCGGCTGATGTGTGCAAGGCGCTGGAGCTTGGGAATCCGAGCATGACGGTTGAACGTCTGGACGATGATGAAAAGGGTATCAGCACTATTGATACCCTTGGTGGGAAACAGCGAATGGCTATCATCAACGAGCCGGGACTGTATTCGCTGGTGCTCAGTTCCCGAAAACCGGAGGCAAAGGCGTTCAAGCGCTGGATCACACATGAGGTGCTGCCCAACATCCGCAAGCACGGCGTGTATATCACCGACGAGAAGCTCAAGCTGTTCGCCGAGCACCCTGAGCTACTGGACGCGCTGATGAAAAGCCTCTACGCCGCCCATGCGGAGAACCTGCGGCACAGGGCGGAGCGCCAAACGCTGCTGCCCAAGGCAGATTACTACGACGCCTTTATGGACGCGGACGGCTGCACCAACCTTCGCACCACGGCAAAGGAGCTGAATGTGCCGGAGCGCTGGTTTGCCCGCTTTCTCCAGCAGACCGGCTTTCTCTACCGCAGCCCTGCGGGGAACCTCATGCCCTACACCATCCCCCGCAACCGCGGGCTGTTCCGCGTGAGGGATTATGTCCGCAACGGTCACAGCGGCGCGTACACTCTCATCACCCCCATGGGCAAGAGCCTGTTCCGGGAGCTGCTCCGCTGCGGCGAGGCGCTTCCAACTGATTGATTAAACGAATAAGGAGCGTAACACCATGAAAAAAGAAAATCTGTACCTCATCCACGGCGAGGACTATCTGCGCCACATCGAGGAAAAGCTGGAGCTGCTGTGGATGGCGGCCATCCTCATGCACTACATCAAAAACGGAGCCGAGAAGGACGGCTATCTGGACCTTGTACGCAGATCCACCCTCGACTTTGACGAGCGCTGCGAGGAGATGTTCAGCTCTTGGGGCAGTGCGCTCAATTACCTCAAGTCCCATGACCTTGCGGACCTGTCCGACCTCATCGAAAACGACCTGATCGAGCCGGAATATGCCGGTTACATTCCTGCGGATGATCCCTGCTGCCCCGGCGAACGCTGCTGTGAGTATGCCGAGCGCATCGAGCGCGAATACACCGCAGAGCGTGAGGCGGACGAGGACAATGAGGACGCCGACGTATTTGAGTATGACGGAGAACCGGCCATATCTGAGCTGACCGGCGTGTGCAGGGACATCCTCACGGCTGTCGAGGGGCTGACCACGCTTCTAAGGGATGAGTTCGACTATGCAGGCTGACCGCATCTACTGCGGCGACGCCCTGACCGTGCTGAAAACCCTGCCGGACAATTCCGTGAACTGCTGCATCACCTCGCCGCCGTACTACGCACTGCGGGATTACGGCGTGGACGGGCAGATCGGGCGGGAGGAAACCCCGGCGCTGTATGTGGAACGCCTGACTTCCATTTTCCGGGAGGTCAGGCGCGTTCTCACGCCGGACGGAACACTCTGGCTGAACATCGCGGACACCTATGCCGGAAAGGGCAATCAGGGCGAAGCCCTCGATCCCAAGTACCCCAACGGCAGGACCGGTCAGGTCGTTGCCCTCAACGGCAAGGTGGAGGGCTGCAAGGCAAAGGACATGATCGGCATCCCGTGGCTGCTGGCGTTCGCGCTGCGCTCAGACGGCTGGTATCTGCGCTCGGACATCATCTGGATGAAAGCGAACCCCATGCCGGAAAGCACCAAGGACAGGCCAAGCCGCTGCTATGAGCATATTTTCCTGCTGTCCAAGTCCCGCCGCTACTATTACGATGCTGCCGCCATCGCGGAGCCGGTTGCGGAAACGACAGTACGGCGCATGAAAGGCGCACGAAGCACGGCTACCAAGCACGGAAGCGGCATTCCCGGACAACAGAATATCCAGAAAATCAATCTGCCAAGAACTGCCGGAACCTATACGGATGCAGATATTCCACAGCTTCGCAACAAGCGCGACGTATGGCAGATCAACACCGTGCCGTACAGGGGTGGGCATTTCGCCGCTTTCCCGCCAAAGCTGGCGGAAACCTGTCTGCTGGCAGGCTGCCCGCCCGGAGGCGTCGTGCTGGACCCCTTCCTCGGCTCCGGCACTACGGCGGCGGTGGCAAAGCAGCTCGGACGGCACTACATCGGCATTGAGCTGAACCCGGACTACTGCAAGCTGGCAGAGAAACGGATCGGAGGTGAAACCCCATGAGCAAGCGCTCGCCCCGGCTGCTGTTTACCGACGAGGAGCTGGCAGCGCCGGAACTGAAAAAGGCCGTCAAAAAAGCGGATAAAGCCTATCAAAAGCTGGAAAAGGCCGAGGCGAAGATACCCAAGAAAACCGTAAAGCGGAAGCAGCACACGGTAGACCCGCAGACCGGCAGGGTAACGACGCGCCTTTCCTTTGAGGAGGTGGACAAGAAGCGCCCGCCCTCCAAGCTCACCCACGCTCTGCGGGACGCGCCCGGTGCGGCGGCGCTGTCCGCCGTCCACAGGGAGATTCGGGAGCATGAGCAGGACAATGTGGGTGTGGAGAGCGCCCACGGCGTGGAGCAGGCGGCAGAGCGCGCCGTGCGCCTTGCACAGCACGCCCACCGCTCCCACAAGGAGAAGCCCTACCGCCGCGCGGATCGCGCCGAGGCCAAGGCAGACCGCGCCAACCTCCGTGCGCTGGACAAAACGGCACAGCACCATGACCCGCAGTTTTCCAGCAATCCCTACTCCCGCTGGCAGCAGAAGCAGGCCATCAAGAAGGAATACGCCGCCGCAAAAGCCGGAAAGAACGCCGGGAATACGGTCAAAGCCTCCGAAGCCACGGCAAAGGCGGCGCGGAAAGCCGCAGAGAACACCAAGAAAGCCGGTGAGTTCATCGCCCGTCACAAAAAGGGCTTTCTTATCGTGGGCGGCATCGCCGCCATGCTGGTCCTTATCCTCTGCACCGTTTCCTCCTGCTCCATGCTGATTCAGGGCGGGGCAACCGGCGTGAACGTATCCACCTACCCATCCGAGGACGCGGATATGCTGGCGGCAGAGGCGCAATATTGCGCCATGGAAGCGGAATTGCAGCAGTATCTCGATACCTACGAAAGCACCCACGACTACGATGAGTACCATTTTGATCTGGACGACATCGAGCATGACCCCTATGTGCTGATCTCCGCCATCACCGCCCTGAAAGGCAAGGAGTGGACGATCTCCGAGGTCGGCGGCATCTTGGAGATGCTGTTTGAAAAGCAGTACATCCTGACGGAAACCGTCACCACGGAAACGAGATACCGCACGGAGACCCGAACCGGCTACTACACCGACGCGGACGGAAACCTGCAAAGCTATGAGTACGACGTGCAGGTGCCGTACACCTATTACATCTGCACAGTCCGGCTGGAAAACTTCAACCTCTCCCATGTACCGGTCTATATCATGTCGCAGGATCAGCTCTCCCTTTACGCCATGTATATGGCTACTCTGGGCAACCGCCCGGACCTGTTCGGCGGCTCGGAGTACATCGGGAAATACTACACCGCCGACTATGAGAAGTACGAGATACCCCCGGAGGCGCTGGAGGACGAGCAGTTCGCCGCCATCATCAAGGAGGCGGAGAAGTACCTCGGCTACCCCTACGTCTGGGGCGGCAGCAGTCCTGCCACCTCCTTCGACTGCTCCGGCTTTGTCAGCTACGTCTACAACAACTGCGGCGTGGGCTGGAGCTTCGGCAGGCTGGGTGCGGAGGGACTGCGCCAGCTCTGTACGCGGGTGTCCGCCGCCAACCTGCGCCCCGGCGATCTGGTGTTCTTCCAAGGCACCTATGACACCACCGGCGCGTCCCATGTGGGCATCTATGTGGGAAACAACATGATGCTCCACTGCGGCGACCCCATCCAGTATGCAAGCCTCAATTCAAGCTATTGGCAATCCCACTTCCTTGCTTACGGGCGCGTACCTGCGCCCTGATCTCACTGAAAGGAGCAAAAAATGAACCCTAAGATTATAAAGCTCAAGGCTGAACGGGCGAAAAACGATGAGAAGATCGCCGCCCTCCGCTCCCGCAACAGGGAGCTTGACGAGAGCATCGTCGAGCTGGAGAATACCGACATCATCGGCCTTGCCCGCGCCACCGGCATGAGCATGGAGGAGCTGGCGCAGTTCCTCACACAGCTCAAAAGGGGCGGCGCGCCCTTTATCACACCCAATACCAAGGAGGATACGGACTATGTGCATGAAGAAGAATAACAACCGGCTGCTGCGCGGAGTTGCCGCCGTCCTTTGCCTTGCCCTGATGTTCCTCACCATGTCCGGCATGGCCATGGCGACGGATATGGAGGACGCCCCGGCAGGCGGCGCGCCGGAAAGCACGCCGGAGATCGTGGAGGCCGAGCCTTCCGCCACGCCCGAAGAAACGCCGGACACACAGGAACCGGCTCACGCGCCGCCTGAAACGACGGAAACGCCGCAGCCGGAGGCGGAATACGCGCTGGATGCAGATATTCCGACAGGCTGGCACAATGCACCGGTAACAATCACCGTCCGTATCGTGGATAAGAAAGGCACCGGCTGGAACAAGGCGGAGGCAGCACTGGGCGAAAACGCGCAGAGAACAGACCTGACGGAGCAGCTTGCCCACGATGGCCTCGCCCGTTACACGGTGCCGGACAACGGTACCGTGTTTATCTTTATCACTGACCCCTTCGGCGCGGAGCATAAAAAAGAGCTGACCGTATCCTGTATGGACTTTGAAGCGCCCCGGCTGCGGGCAGGCGTCAGCGGTACGCTGCTGCGCGTGGAGGCCGCCGACACCCTCTCTGGCATAGCCGGGGTCTACGTGAACGATGAGCTTTACACCACCCTGCAAAACGGCGAGTTCAGCGTCCGCATTGACAAAAACACGCGGGATTCCCACTTTTACATCATGGGCGTGGACAACGCGGGCAACCGCACGGGCTATGTGGTGATCGCCAACCCCTTCTATGAAAAGGAAACGCCTGCGCCCAGCCCCACGCCGGAGCAGCACAGCACCCATTGTCCCGCGGACTGCGATTGCAGAAAGCAGTCCTCCGGCAATACCGGCAGCAACGGCAATACCGGAAGTAACGGCAGCAATACCGGTGCAGGAAAGCCCTCCAACGCCTCCGGCAGCACGGGAAAGCCCGCTGCGGCACAGACGCCCGCCGCCGAGCCGGCGAAAGCACAGGAGCCCGCCGGTACCGCCGCGCCTGTCGCCATTGAGAAAGGGACGGGCTTTTCCCAAAACGGCAGCGCCGTCACCCGCGACCTGCTCTACGACAAGCACACCAACAAGCAGTTCATCGCGGTGGAAACCCGCAACGGTCATACGCTCTATCTGGTGATCGACTACGATAAGCCGCTGGATGAGGACGGAGATCAGTATGAAACCTACTTTTTGAACCTTGTGGACGAAAGCGACCTGCTTGCACTCATCGACGAGGATTCCGCCCCTGTCTGCTCCTGCAAGGACAAGTGCGAGGCAGGTGCGGTCAACACCGCCTGCGCAGTCTGCAAGAACAATATGACGGAGTGCATGGGAAAGGAAAAGGTCACGGAAAAGACGCCGGAGCCCGACCCGACGCCGGATACGAGCGACAGCCCCGACAAGGACGGCGGCGAAAAGAAGTCCGGCAGCGGTCTTGTTGTGATTGTGCTGCTGCTCCTGATGGCGGGCGGCGGCGCGCTGTATTGGTTCAAGCTCCGTAAGAAAAAGCCCGACACAAAGGGACCTGTGGACTTGGACGATTACGACTACGGCGATGAGGATGAAGATGAGGAATACGAAAACGAGGACGATGCGGACGAGCCGGAGGAAACGGAGGACGCGGATGCATGACCCTTTTCACCAAAAACCCGCTGGAGCGGCTGATGATGCAGCGCCCCTATCCGGGAAAGGAGGAAACGCCGCGCACCCCTGCCCCGGAGGGGCATTTCTGCTGCGGCTGTTCCCGCTACGGCACCGTCTGCCTCCGTCCCTGCTACCGTGACACCGACCTGCGGGAGAAACTGCGGGCAAAAGCGCCGGAGCGTTAGGACCCCGACCCTTGCCGCATTCTCCCACCGATGCTACAATGTACCCATGAAAGACCAAATGCAGCGGAAAAGGATGTGATACGGATGCTGAGCTTTGAACGGGTGCTGGAGGCATTCAGGGAGCACCTTACAGAAGATACCGGCGTGGAGGTGGTGCCGACCCGGCACGGCTATACCTACCTCACATGGGATGACAGGCGTGAAAATTGGGACACCGCTGAGATTTGCCTCACGCCGGAGGCGCTGCTGGACAGGCTGACCGGCGCGGTGGAAAGCTATGAACAGTGCCGCCTTTTGGATGGAACACGGGACCCAACCGACGCCGAGCGCAAAGCCTTTGCCGAGGCTGCCGAGCGATACCGGAAGCGGTGCCTTGAACGGCCCTGACCCACATACGATTAGAAAAACAGACACGAAAAGCAGTCCTTCGGGGCTGCTTTTTGCTGTGCAGAAAAGGAGAAAAATGAATATGACACACCATAAATTAGTGATCGCGGAAAAGCCCTCCGTGGCCTTATCCCTCGCCGCCGTGCTGGGCGCGACCAAACGCAACGACGGCTATCTTTCAGGAAACGGCTACCTTGTAAGCTGGTGCTTCGGACATCTGGCGGAGCTTGCCAGCGCGGATGTGTACGATGAAAAGTACGCCAAGTGGCGCTATGACGATCTGCCCATCCTGCCCGCAAGCTGGCGCTTCACGCTGAAAGCGGACAAAGCCAAACAGTTCGAGCTGCTGCGGGAGCTCATGTGCCGGGAGGACGTGACCGAGGTGGTCAACGCCTGTGACGCGGGGCGCGAGGGGGAGCTGATCTTCCGCACCGTCTACTACATGGCGGGCTGCACAAAGACCATGAAGCGGCTGTGGATCTCCTCCATGGAGGACGAGGCCATCCGCAGGGGCTTTGCGGACCTTCGTCCGGGACGGGAATACGACGGACTGCACCAGTCCGCCCTCTGCCGCGCCCGCGCGGACTGGCTGGTGGGCATCAACGCCACAAGGCTCTTTTCGGTGCTGTACCACCGCACCTTGAATGTTGGGCGCGTCATGACGCCCACGCTGGCGCTTATCGTCCAGCGGGAGGCGGAGATCGGGGCGTTCCGCCCGGAAGCCTTTTACACGGTAAATCTTCGCTGTGGCGATTTTGCCGCCGTGTCCGAAAAGTTCAAAGAGAAAGCGGAGGCGGACGCCCTCGCCGCCGCCTGCGCCGGTCAGCCGGTCACGGTAAGGACGGTGCAGCGCACGGAAAAAACGGAGAACGCGCCCCGGCTCTACGACCTGACCGCCCTCCAGAGAGAAGCCAACCGCAGCCTCGGCTATACCGCCCAGCAGACCCTCGACTACTTGCAGGCGCTCTATGAAAAGAAGCTCTGCACCTATCCCCGCACGGACAGCCGCTTCCTCACAAACGATCTGGAACCTTCCGTGCCGGAGCTTGCAGCCGTTGCTACCGCCATCTGCGAAACCACCGCACCGGAGGGCGTGAACGCAAGACAGGTCTGCGACAGCCGCAAGGTCAGCGACCACCACGCCATCCTCCCCACGGCCAGCGCGGGCAAGGCGGATACCTCCGTCCTGCCGCTGGGCGAGCGCGAGATTTTGCGCCTTGTGGCAGGTCAGCTTCTCCGTGCGGTCAGCGATGCACACCGCTATGCAGAAACCGCCGTTACGCTGGAGTGCGGCGGCACCGAGTTCACCGCCAAGGGCAGAACCACCCTCGTTCCCGGCTGGAAGCGGTATCTCGCGCAGGAAAAGCAGGACGCCGCGCTGCCGGAGCTGTCGGAGGGGCAGGGATTGGATTGCGCCGAAGCCGCCGTAAAGGAGGGCAAGACCACGCCGCCCAAGCATTATACGGAGGATACGCTGCTCTCCGCCATGGAGACTGCCGGAAAGGAAGTTATGCCGGAAGAAGCGGAACGAAAGGGGCTGGGAACACCCGCCACCCGCGCCGCCATCATCGAAAAGCTGGTATCCACGGGCTTTGTGGAGCGCAAAAGGGCAAAAAAGGCCGTCAGCCTTGTGCCTGCCCATACCGGCGTTTCCCTCATCACCGTGCTGCCGGAGCAGTTACAGTCCCCGCTTCTCACCGCCGAATGGGAATACCGCTTGCAGCAGGTGGAGCGCGGCGAGCTTTCCCCGGACGAGTTCATGACCGGCATTGCGGATATGCTCACGGAGCTGGTAAAAACCTATCAGGTCATCTCCGGCGCGGAGGTGCTGTTTCCCTCCGGCCGGGAGATCGTTGGCAAATGCCCCCGCTGCGGCAGCGACGTGACCGAGAGCAAAAAGGGCTTCTTCTGCGAGAAAAACGACTGCCGCTTCGGGCTGTGGCGGGACAACAAGTTCTTTGCCGCCAAGCGCGCCGCTCTGACAAAAAAGGTCGCCGCCGCGCTGCTGGCAGACGGGCGTGTGAAGCTCACCGGCCTCTACTCCGAAAAGACCGGCGGCACCTACGACGCCACCGCCGTGCTGGAGGATACCGGCGAGAGCGTCCGCTTCCGGCTGGAGTTTGACAAGGGGGCGAGGACATGAAGCTCTCCAAGCTGGAGCAGGAAAGTATCATCCTCTACAACGAGGAAGAATCCACCGCCAGCATCTACACCCACGACCCCAAGCTGAAGCGCAAGCTCAAGCGCCTTGCGGAGAAATACCCGGACAAGGTGTACCCGGATAAGGCCGTCCATGCCGGAGCGGTCAGCTACGCCGTGCCGAAAAGCTGCGTCAGCGTCCGGGAGCCGTTCAGCGACGAGCGGCGCAGGGCCGCCAGCGAACGCGCCAAAAACGCCGGATATACGCCGCCCGCAAGGAGTATATACTCCGAAAACGAATAAGAACCGAGCGCCCGCACAGGAAAGCCTACCCCTGCGCGGGCGCTGCCATTTTAGGGGTAAACAGCCCATGAAATGAAAGGAAGTGCCTATGACACGAAAATCTCCGTATCCGACAAGAGCGGATTATCCGGCATTGATTGAAAATGCCAAGCCTGCGCTGCGCGAGCTGCTGGAAGCGGCCTCGTATGAACGGAGGATCGCCGTTCTCAACGAATATTCTCTCGATGTGGTCAATACCGTCTGCACGATCATGGTGCTGGGGCGGCACAGCCTCTATCTTCGCCGCAAAAAGCCCTTCAACGCGCCGGACGCGGTATTTGTCCGGTGGGCGGCGGACCTGTGGACGCTGCGTGAGCAGGACAAGGCGGGCGACATCCGCTATCTCTGCGGAAAAACGGATTTACGGGAATATCTTTCGCAGGGGCTTCAGCTCCTGCGTATCGACCTGATGAAAGGAGGCAAAAATGCCAGAGAAGCCCGGTAAAAACAGAGAACAGCTCAAGGAGATCACCGACCGCATCGAGGCGGGTATCCGCGACATCTTTGAATCCGGCGATATGGAAAAGTACCGCAATTACCTGCGAACCATGAGCCGGTTTCACAATTATTCCCTCAACAATCAGGCGCTCATCCACTTGCAGCGCCCGGACGCCACACTTGTGGCGGGCTACAACCGCTGGAGGGACAAGTTCTCCCGCCATGTGCTGCGGGGCGAGAAGGGCATCACCATCATCGCGCCCACGCCGTATAAGAAGAAAATCGAGCAGGAAAAGCTCGACCCGGACACCAAGCTGCCCATTCTGGATGCGGACGGCAAAATCGTCACCGAGGAAAAGGAAATTGAAATCCCCATGTTCCGCCCGGTGAAGGTGTTCGACTACGCCCAGACGGACGGAAAGCCGCTGCCTGAGCGCGTGGCCAGCCCCGTCGCCAACCTGACCGGCAGCGTGGAGAATTATGAGGCGTTCATGGAGGCGCTGCGCCGCTCCTCTCCCGTACCGGTGGAGTTCAAGCCGCTGTCTGCGGATATGGACGGCTATTTCAGCCCCAAATCCCAGAGCATCACGCTGCGGGAGGGCATGAGCGAGGTGCAGACGGTATCCGCCGCCGTCCATGAGATCGCTCACGCTAAGCTCCACAACTACGGCTTGCAGCAGGCGGCGGAGCGCAAGGCCAAAAGCCGCAATACCGAGGAGGTGGAGGCCGAAAGCATCTCCTTCATGGTCTGCGCCTACTTTGGCATCGAAACCGGCGCGAACAGCTTCGGTTATGTGGCAACATGGTCAAAAAACGCCGAGCTGCCGGAGTTCCGCGCCAGTCTGGACACCATCAGCAAAACCGCAAACGGCATCATCACCGATGTGGAGAAGCATTTCGCGGAGGTTTGCAAGGAGCGCGGCATCGAGCTTCCCAAGGACACGGAATACGAGCTTGTCACCATCCCGCCCTCCCGCGCCGACGCGCTGGCCTTCGCCGCCGACTACGCGGCGTTCCTGCGCAGGGATTTGAACGCCCCCGAAAGCGCAGAAAGACCCACAGCGGAGGCGGTGGCGGACAGGCTGCTTGCCGGAGAGGGCGCAGAGCTGCGGAAGGAGCTGGAGGATTTCGTCAAGCTGGCAGACGAGATCGGCATCGACGACGGCTCCCATGGGCTTCTGGAACGCTTCAACGGCCTGTTCCGTCAGGAATGGCGGGCAAAGGAGGAGCCGCAGCCGGAGATTGAAACAGAAACGCCGAATGTTGAGGATGAGCTGCCGCCCCTGCCGGAGCTGGAGCAGGGCTATCCCATGCCGGATACCGGCATCGGCTTTTTGGAAATGTATCAGTACGGCTACACGGACGGCAACGCTATGCTGCCGCTGACAAAGGAGCGCGCCATGGAGCTGTTCATGCAGGACGTTCCCGTGTTCCTGCTCTACGGCGACAACACCGAGGCCATGGCGCTGGACGCAGAGGACATTTCCTCCCACACCGGCGTGTTCGGTGTGGAGCGCGAGGAATGGGACGCGGTGCGCGGCGTTGTGACGCTGAGCGAACAGGCGGACACGGAAAAGCTGTTTCTGGAAAACCCGCAGGACGCTTTCCTTATCTATCAGATTCGGCGCGGCGGTGAATTGGACGCTTACCGCTTCATGAACTATGACTACTTGCAGAGCAAGGGCGTCACACCGGAGCGCGGCGGCTACGACGCGATCTACACCGGCGGGTTTATGGATTATGGGAATGCCAGAACCAATCTGGATATGATTTATCAGCGGTTCAACGTGGATCACCCTGCGGATTTCAAGGGACACAGCCTGTCGGTCAGCGACATCGTTGCCCTAAAGCAAAACGGCGTAGTATCCTGTCATTACGTTGACAGCATCGGCTTCCGGGAGCTTCCCAATTTCCTCAAGCCGGAGAATTACCTCAAAAACGCGGAGATGGCCATGGAGGACGACTACGGCATGATCGACGGCATCATCAACAACGGACCCAAGCAGCCCACCGTAACAGCGCTGGAGGAGCAGGTCAAGGCGGGCTTTTCCATCTCCCTGGCGGAGCTGGCTGCGGCCTCCCACCGCGAGCAGAAGAAGCCCTCCGTGCTGGAAAAGCTCAGGGAAAGGACGCCGGAGCAGTCGAAAAACAAAACAGCGCCCAAACGGAGCGCGGAAAGAGAGCTTTGATATGAACGACAAGCATTTCACCCACGATGAAGTCAGCCTTATGAGCATCTACAACGCGGCAGGCACCCGCGAGGGCCTGATCGCGGCCCTCACAGAAATGCGGGGGTATCTGGATGCGGAGGAGGCCGAGCTGCGGGAGCTGACGGACAGCGCCCTCGCAAAGCTGCGCGGCATTACCGAGGCGGAGTACGCCGCCCTTGACCTGACGCCGGATTTTGACCTCTGAGCAAAGCTGACTGTTTTACGGTCAAGAGCCGGAAAAATCGCAGATTCGCCGCTGGGAGCGCGCCGGATGATCCGTTCTTCATCCGGCGCGTTTCCTATGAAAAAACGAAAACCACGATAAAACCATGAAGGGAGGATTTTGCTTATGCCCAACAAACTGCAAGCCTACGCGGAGCAGGCAGAGCGCACCGCACGGCAGATCACCGGCAGCCATTTAGCGTGGACGGCGTTTCTGACCACCGCCGCAAGGCTGTATAAATACCCCTACAACGAGCAGCTCATGATCTATATGCAGCGCCCGGAGGCCACCGCCTGCGCGGAGTATGACTTCTGGAACGAGAAAATGGGGCGCTATGTCCGGCGCGGCAGCACGGGCATCGCCCTCATCGACGCTACCGGCTACAAGCCGCGGCTCAAATACGTCTTTGACGTTTCCGACACCGGCGGCAAGGAAAACGCCCGCCGCGTCAACTTGTGGGAGCTGAAAGACGCGCATACCGACAGCGTGAGCGCCATGCTGGAGCGTAATTATAGCGTTTCCGGCAAAAACGGCCTTGCGGAGCAGTTCGAGAGCGTCGCTTCTCAGCTTGCTGCGGAATACTGGCGCGACCATTCCCGCGACATCCTCGGCATCGTTGCGGATTCCTATCTGGAGGAGTATGATGATTACAACATCGAGGTGGCGTTCAAAAACGCCGCGGTGGTCAGCATCACCTACTCCCTCATGTCCCGCTGCGGGATGCAGCCGGAGGATCACTTTGAACACGAGGACTTTTTCAGCATCTTTGATTTCAACACCCCGCGCACGGTAGCGGCACTCGGCACGGCGGTCAGCGAGATCAACGAACAGGTTTTGCGGCAGATCGAAGTCACCATACGAAATTATGAGCGCGAACACAGCGCGGAAAGGACGGCAGAGCATGGAGAACAACCTGACTTACACGATGAACGGAGATTACCTGATTCCCGACCTGAAGATCGAAGTGCCGGAGCAGCCCCTCGGCAAGTACGGGCGGATGCGCCAGAAGTACCTGAAGGAGCATCGGCCCATCCTCTGGAACCAGATGATTCTGGAGGAAACCCTGTTCCCGCACCTGCTGGAGATCGAGCAGGCAGCGCAGAGCTGCTTAGAGCAGATGATGCCGGAGCTGGCGGCGGAGGCCGGAGCGACGGAAGCGCTGAAAGCCAGCGATCCCATGAAATGGGTGGGCCTGATGAACACCTGCAAGGCGCAGGCGGAGGAAGTGATTCTCGCGGAGCTGATCTACGCATAACAGAACACCCCACGCGGGGCGGTCAGCTTTCCTTTTTCCCCACCGAAGCGGAACAGATTACAGCCATAGAAGAAGCGGAGAGCGCACAGATGCCCTTCGCTTTTTCCGTTTCTCAGGCGCAGCTTGACCATGTGCTGCGGCTGGGCGGCAACGAGGACGATACCCGCATGGTCATTGCCGCCGCGTTCCAGAAGCAGAAGTCCACGGAGGACATTGCCGCGCTGCTGCAAAGCACCTTTCACGGCGGCAATGGCTTTAAGACGCCGGAGGGCGAGCTTTCCGCGTGGTACGCCGTAGACGGCATCCACATCGCTCCCGGCAGAAGCGCGGAGTATGTGCGCAGCGCGCAGGTAATCGCATGGCAGGACGCCGCCGTGCGCATTTCTGAGCTTATGGACAGCGGCGCATACGCCTCCAATGTGGAGCTTGCCGAAGCAGGGCAGCATGAGCGGATGCAGCTTGCCCAAGCCCTCTGGTATCTGAAACACGATCTCAGCGACGAGGCGCGGGAACAGGGCTATCTCTCCTGTATGGATACGCTGCGGGGCGGCGGATTCCCTGATGAAACGGCGCGGCTGGCAGAACAACTGACAAACACAGATTTCCGCGACACGCTCTCCGGCGAGTTCGCGCAGTTTTACGCCGCCCATGAGCAGGACAGAAGTCTGCTGCGATTCCACTATCACAAGCTCGATCAGATTTGGCAGAGCCTGCGGGACCTGTCCTTGCCCCGCAGGGCGTATTCCTCCGAAATGACCGCAGTGCCGGAGCTGGCACGCTTCATCACGGAGGACGAGATCGACCACGCGCTGGATCGCGGCAGCGGCGTGGAGGGCGGCAAGGGTAGAATCTACGAATACTTCACCGCCGACCACACCGGCAAGGAAAAGGCAGCTTTCCTCAAAGATGAGTACGGCATAGGCGGGCGCTCCCATGCCGTTTCCGGTGCATCCCATAGTGATGAAAGCCACGACAGCCGCGGCATTGTCCTGAAAAAAGCAGGCTGCGCCAATGTGGAGCTAAGCTGGACGAAGGTGGCAGCAAGGATTGACAGCCTCATTCAGAAGGACCGCTTCCTCTCCCCAAGGGAAAAGGAGCGCTATGCCCAGCTTCAGCGGGAAAAGGAAGCGGAGCGTGAACTGCCAACACAGGCACAGATTGACTACAATTCCATCAAGGAAGCCCACCCGGACGACCTCGTGCTGTTTCAGGTGGGCGATTTCTTCGAGATGTACGGCGAGGACGCAAAACAGGCAGCGGAGCTGCTTGATCTCAACCTCACCACAAGAGCGATCCCCGGTGCTGGCCGTGTGGAGATGTGCGGCGTACCGTCGCACAATTTAGAGATGTATGTAGAGAAATTGCGCGATAAGTATGATGTGACGATTGCCGAAGCGCCAGACTTTAGAGCTGAGCGCCACATTTACACGCTGCGCTCTATCGACCATGAGGCCGAAGCCGCTATCAATGCTTATGAAGCAGAGTTCGGCGCGGATGGGACAAGGGTGTTCCGCGACCCCGCCGCAGTTCAGCCGCAGCCGACCGTGGCCGAGCTGTTTGAACAGTATAAGCTGACCGTGGGCAACACGCTTGTCGCGGACGACGCTTTCCTCAACGCCTGCCGCAATTCCGACCGTCAAAACGCCTATCTGGAGGGCGCGGCGGCAATCCGGCGCATCGTCACAGAATCCGGCGATTTGCAGCTCACACGGCTCTATTTCGATATGCCCGCGTTCCACAACCGGCTCCATCAAGAGCTTTTGGACGAGCTTTACCCCACGCTGGCAACGACGGTTACGCCCTCGCCCTACAAGGTCACGCAGGCGGACATCGACGCTGCCTTGCAGAGCTGGAACGGAAAAATTGAAAGCAAGCAGGCGGTTGTTCGGTATATGGCGCAGCACGGGCGTGAACGGGAAACCGCCGCATGGCTGGCGCGGGAGTACGGCTTGAAGGATACCTCTAACCCGCTGCAAATCTCCGTGGGCAATTCCGAGCCGGTCACGCTGTCATGGGCAAAGGTGCAGCGGCGCATTGCGCAGCTCATTCAATCCGATAACTTCTACACCGAGCAGGAACAGGACAACTTTGACAATATTGACCCCATCGCCATCCGGGAAGCGCTTGCTGAACGCGGTATTGTAAATGGGCAGGTTGTGGATGCGGAGGCTAATCGCAACAGCCCCTTCGTCCGGCAGGTCATGGCGGATGTGGCGCAGATCGCGGCGCAGGAAGCGCAGGCGGCGCACATGGACTCACCGGACCGTTTTTCCATCCGTCTGCACCCCAACGAGGGCGGCATTACCGGCATCTGGGACTCGGCCCTTGACCGCTTCTATGAGGAGGGTGGGCAGGTGCTTCGCTTCGCGGAGCAATCTAACGCCATTGGCTACCTCTCCAGTATTCAGCGCAGCCGCGGTATGGAGCCGGACGCGCCGGTTTTCACAACGCCGCTGGGGAATGCCTATCGCGTGGGCGACGGCTTTTCTTCCACCGCAGCCGAACAGTGGGATACTCTGATGGTGGTCGAGCGTGTAGACGAAGATAATGTTTGGTACACTCTGCCAAGCGTCCCGGAGCAGGAAACGGTCAGCGTAGACCGCACCGTTTTTGAGCGTTACCTCGACACCGGCTATTTCTTCGCTGCGGAGCAGACGCAACCTGTCAAGGAGATCACTGCCGAAAACGAACAGGAAAACATGATTTTCCGTGCGCCGTATGCCGTGGGCGATACCGTCTATCTGGACAACACCCCCTTTGAAATCACGGAGGTCGGCGTGCTCAATGTGCAGCTTCGTGACCCAGCACTCCGCTATCCCGTATTCCGCGCCGAAAGCCGCGAGAATTTTGAACGGCTGCTGCGCCGGGATGAGAGAAACGCCGCCATAACAGATTATCTTCCCGAACGGAACAGAAACGACGACCTCCGCGACCTCCTGATGAACGGCATCCTCACGCTTGACATCCGGGACGAGGTGCGGGAGCTGTTCCGGCAGGGCGAGGGCAATGCCGCCATCGGCGCGTATCTTTCCAACGTTTTCGCCGCGTCGGACGCGGACACCATGACGCTGGAGGACGGCACCGAGGCAGATTTCATCACCTCAAGAAGCGGCTTTCAGGCGCAGGTGCATGGGGAAAAGGGCGTACACGCCCTCGGATTGTTGTGGCCGGACGCCGCTCCCGTGCTGCGCGCCGTTTTTCTGGAGGAAGCGCAGGCGCAGAGCCGGACACAGGCACAGCCTGAACCAGATATTTCTCTTCCTGAACAGCCAGCATCGGAGGCGACTGAACCGGAGCAGCCGCAGTTTACCACGGAAACCGTAGCGTTTTACCCTGGCGAGAAAAGCCAGCTTCCCTATGACATTGAAATCCAGACTATCCGCACCACCGAGCCGGAGCCGCCCGTGCCGCAAAAGCCGCCTGCGGAAAACTTCCGCATCATGGATGATGAGCTGGGCATCGGCGGCGCAAAGGCCAAGTTCCGGGCGAATATGGCGGCAATCAATCTTCTGAA
>ENA-ORTG01001646-ORTG01001646.1-human-gut-metagenome-genome-assembly--contig:-NODE-1646-length-19722-cov-14.668429_pt1 | contig 19722 bp, 19 predicted proteins | sample MGYA00241906_ERZ509176 | MGnify/ENA primary metagenome ERZ509176 (study PRJEB26280, sample SAMEA2338811) | human gut metagenome | biome: human gut; feature: human-associated habitat; material: faeces...
CGCAAAGGTAGGTTTGTGAATAATGTGCGTCAAGGCGGAAAATAGTATGGTTACGTGTAGAACCTGAAGCCATGAAGCTCATCCAAGCTTTAAAAAGTACGGATATCCATTCTCCTTATTTATTTCCTTTTATCCAAAAATATGGTAGAAACGAGTATCATCAGTATCAATACGCTTTACGGATATTCAACTACCAACTCAAAAGATTATCAGAACTGCTAGGCACACATATTTCTCTTAGTAGCTACAGCGCCCGACATAGCTGGGCTACCATTGCCAATTATCAGAACTATCAGCAGGAGCTAATTTCAAATGCTATGGGACATTCATCTGTTAAAGTAACAGAAACTTACTTTAAGGTACATTCAGACGAACAAATCAATGAAATGAATAGAGGAATATTAAAATATACATTTCAGCAATAGAACATTCCCATATAAATATGTCTATCAATACATTAAATAAAAAAATAACTATCACATAGACATATCCGTTACTTTGCAGGTAACAGATTAATATTTTTAAATGCAAAGATAGTAAAAAGTTATTATTGCAAAAGGTATATGAAAATTTTTTTAAATAAACATTTTGTGTATTTAAAAAATCTGTTTTATAACATGATAAATGATGAGATTTATACATATTTCCAGACATAGTGATGATCAATTCTTTTGATAAATATTTCTATTAAATGAAATAACTTGTGGCTTTTATCAGAAAAAGTACTTCTATCCCTCAAGGTCTTCATTTTTCTCTGTTACCTGCAAAGTAACAGAACTATGAAAACACATATAAATAACACAGAAATACACATTATAAAATATGCGGGACATGAAGAATATCATTTGCATACTTTTTCTGATGGTTGGCATATCTTTGTCAGCCCAGAATGTTGCGGTTAAAACAAATCTACTTTACGATGTTTCGACAACCATCAACTTAGGAGCTGAAATAGGCCTTTCTCCCAAGTGGACGTTAGACTTATCCGCCAATTATAACGGATGGACTTTCAGCGAAAATAAAAAGTGGAAACATTGGCTGTTGCAACCCGAAGCCCGCTACTGGTTCTGTGAGCGATTCAACGGTCACTTTCTGGGAGCACATCTACTGGGTGGAGTCTACAATGTAAGCAATTGGAATACTGACTTTACTTTCCTGGGTACCGACTTTGGTAAACTTAAAGGACACCGTTACGAAGGATGGCTTGCTGGAGTTGGTATAGGATACGGATACCACTGGATACTGGCAAGACATTGGAGTATCGAAGCCGAAATCGGGGTCGGTTACATTTATACACGGGCAGACAAGTACGAATGTCCACGCTGCGGCGAGCAACTGGAAAACAATAAGCCGCACCATTATGTCGGTCCGACCAAGGCTGCAATCAATCTGATTTATGTATTCTAAATAAAAGGAGATAGAGAGAATGAAAAGAAAAGCTTGCTATATATTGCCTTATTTAGTTTTCGGTGTTTCGGCTCTATTACCTGCTAGAGCTTTTACACAGACACAACCCTCCCAAAGCGGTGTCAGTATAAATAATGTACAGATAAATCGGGTACGCGACAGTGTCCGTATCGCCTTCGATTTTAATTTCGACAATCTCCAGCTGCGTTCCAACCGCTCATTAGTGTTACAGCCCTTCTTCAAAGGAGATGGTGGCAACCAATGGCTCCCTGCTGTTGAAGTAATGGGACGCAGACGCTACCTATATTATTTACGCAACGACTTACTGTCCTATGCTGAAAAGCCTTACCGTGTAGTAAAAACAGGTAAAGACATGCAGCGACAGCTTCCTTATGCAATCAGCCTGCCTTATGAGCCATGGATGGAAAACGCTTCACTCTATCTGGGAGAAGACGAATGTGGATGCGGACAGGTCATCAAGATGAAGCAGCAACCCCTTGCCGTAGCAGATATAGCCTGGCATCCTGCCCTTGCCTATCTTGCGCCGAAGGTAGAAACCGTAAAAAGCCGTCAGCTCAGCGGTCATGCCTATCTGGATTTCCCGGTCAACAAGACCGTAATTTATCCAGACTACCGCCGCAACCCTTCGGAACTGGCAAAAATATGCGCCACGATAGATAGTGTACGCGCCGACAACGATGTACGTATCGTACAGATACACATCAAAGGTTATGCTTCTCCCGAAGGCAGTTATAGCTCCAATGCCCGACTGGCAGAAGGACGTACCAACGCTTTAAAGCAATACCTCATTGACCGTTACGCGCTGACCGACACATTATTTAATATAGCCTTCGAGCCCGAAGACTGGCAAGGTTTCCGCAAGTACGTTGAGACAAGCAATCTTCCGGACAAAGAAGAGATCATACAACTGATAGACAGTAACGAAGATATCGACGTCAAGGAGCGCCAGATACGTGCACGCTATCCTCAGTCATATCGTACCCTATTGGAAGACTGCTACCCTGCCTTACGTCATTCCGATTATCGCATAGATTATGTGATTAGAGGATTCAACGTGGACGAAGCAAAGCAGCTCATTCGTACACGTCCTCAAAATCTCAGCCTCAACGAGATGTTTGCAGTAGCACAGACCTACCAGCCCGGCAGCGACGATTTCAAGTATGTATTCGATGTAGCTGTACGTTTGTACCCCGATAGCGAAGTAGCCAACCTCAATGCTGCAAACGCCTTACTCGAAAAAGGTCTGGCGCAGCAGGCATTGCCTTATTTAATGAAAGCTGGTGAAAGTCCGGAAGCCGCAAATTCACGGGGAGTAGCCATGCGAATATTGGAACGGTATGATGAAGCCATCAAGTGGTTACAACAAGCAGATAATGCCGGACTAAAAGAAGCAAAAACCAACTTGTCAGGAATTGAATAAAAAGGTCTTTAGAGAAGCTGATCAAAGAGACCTTAATAGCAATAGGATTTATTCATTTTAATTAATTATAGCAACTATGAAAAAGGTGAAGTATTTAACATTGCTATTTGCAGCAAGTATGTTTGCCGCATGTAGTGATTCGTTGGATGACAACAGAACAGAAAATGGAGGTGCCACTCTCACGACAGGAGATGGATATGTAAAAGTGGCTATTAATTTGCCTACCACTAGTGGTATGTCAAGAGTAAATGATGACGATATGCTTGATGATGGTTTGGAAAAAGAATATGCAGTAACAAACGGAATAATAGCATTTTTTAAAACCACTGCTTCCCAGTCAAATCCTAATCCTGATACCGATGCGACATTCGTCAAAGCTTATGACTTAGGCACATTAACTCAACAAGATGATCAGAGTGATGCTCAAGTTTCTACCCGGGTAACAACAACAACCGAAGCACCATTGGTAGGCACTGGTGAACAACTTTATGCACTGGTTATTCTGAACCCTGATGAAGATGTTGTTTCAGTAGATGCAACAACTGGGATATTAAAGATTGGTACTACACCTTTAACCTCAACGTCTAAACTTTCAGCTTTACAAGCAAAACTTACCGATCAAAATGTATCTAACTATTCAGGAGCTAAATTCTTAATGACAAACGCTCCATTATCAACTGTTGCAGGTAATCAAGATCTTACTACTGCTACTGCTAAGACATTGGTTCCCGTAACCGTTTATGAAACTAAAGCTGCTGCCGAAGCTGATAAAGACCCTGCAAAAATCTATGTAGAGCGTGTAGTCGCAAAAGTTACTTTGTCAGGATTTACTTATAGCAATAGTGAATATACTAAAACCGCTACAGTTTCCACTACCAACCAAAATGGAGATAGCGAAAGTGTCTATAACGGTGATATAATCAAGCTTACTGGCTGGATATTAAATGTAACCAATAAATCTACTAAATTGGTACGTGATGTAACCGGATTTTCTAGTTGGATAGCAGCAAATGATAATCCTCAAGCCCAACGTTTTGTAGGAACAAATACTATTGCAATGGCAAATAGTCAATCCTATTATCGTATTTATTGGGCTGTTGATGGAAATTATGATACGATAGATGCAGATGATTTTACAACCTATACAAATGCCAATCAGCCAGGTACAGATAGTTGGAATGCAAATGCGGAACATGATCAATCTAGTTCCCCATTATATTGCTTCGAAAACACGATGGATTTTGATCAACAATTACAAAACCGTACCACAAGCGTATTGCTGAAGACTGAATATCGGGTTAAATTCAGCGATAACGATACACCAGCTGCTCGTGATTTCTTTATTTGCGGTACAAACCCGACTAAATATCCTGCTGAAGACATTTCTGAGGGTAACATTAAAGGTATAGTTTCTCATGTAAAAGAAACAGTATCCTTAGTAAAGGATTTAAACCTGCAACTGAACACTAACGCTGCCGGAGGTTCTTATGACAGTGCTGATGATATGCAAAAACTATTTAAAATAGGTGAATCAACAGACCTGACAGAGCCACAAGCTGAAGCAATCTGGAATGCAATTGGTACAATTAAGTACTATAAAGGTGGAGTAAGCTATTATTACGCAACCCTAATCAGACATTTCGATGATTCAGAAACGCCATGGGATGCGAGTGCCCCAACCTATGCATTGAAACATCTGGGACGTTATGGCGTAGTTCGTAACAACTGGTATGACATTAATATCACTAGTATCAGTGGTCCTGGTGATCCCGAAATTACTACTCCGTCAGAAGATCCTGATGATCAGGCAGAAGGCTATGTTCGTGCCGAAATCAACGTCCTCTCATGGGCTAAACGTTCTCAGAACGTAGATCTATAAATCATATTATTAAGGTAGGGACTGTGATTTTGAACACAATCCCTACCCTACTCAACCAAAGATATAAAAACATTTTATATGAACCATTGTGCCAAACATATACTAGGGGTAGGCTGGCTGGCATGCTTGCTGCTTGTCTTATCCGTCACGTCGTGTACCGACTTAATTTTCGACAGCCGTGAAGGGTGCGAACGAGGAGTATACGTAAACTTTAAATACGACTACAACCTTTATCGTGCCGATATGTTTGCCGATCATGTAGGCGAAGTGACACTTTATGTTTTCGATGAACAAGGAAACTATATTACACAGTGTACAGAAGCTAATGAAGAGGGAAATGAACCGTTAAAAAAGGCTGATTACGCCATGTTCCTCGATTTACCTGAGGGAACCTACCGCTTTATAGCGTTGGCACATCAACGCAAATACGATGACCTGATTCAAGAAGAAGGTGCCAAGTTCCGGCGCACGGAAATGAACGAAAACAATGTAAAAGAGGATCTGAAAATTACTCTTGATTACATTTCAACATACGAAGGAGAAGCGTATATAGACCATCAGAATCAACCGCTCGATACCCTATGGCATGCCATGTCCGAGGAACCCGTAGAAGTGACACAAGGAAAAATAGCTCACCATACGATGTCTTTAGTCCGTAACACCAAATACATCAGTGTAACCTTGAGAGACATCGAAGAGCCAGATTTAATGGATATCAACGATTATGAATTGTACATAAAAGGGGCAAATGTACAGCTACATCATGACAACTCGGCAAGTAATCACCCCAGAGCCATCTGTACTCCTTTCGTGACTTGGAACACGAAAGATCCCGACAGTGACACCCGTACTTCGGTAGGAAACATGGGACATGCCGATTTTATGACTTCCCGCATTTTCGTTCACGATAACTTAGCGGATGATGAAGTACTGATAGTAAAAAATAAAAAGACTGGCAAAACCGTTATTGAAGTAAATTTACCCGACTTGCTTAGCCGTCTGTGTAACTACGACGAGCTGCATCGCTACTCCCGTCAGGAGTTTCTTGACCGCGGCTACGATTACAATCTCTCATTCTTCCTGTCTGGAGGCAATTGGGCATACGCTAACGTATCCATTGGCGTATTGGGATGGAGCAAACGTATTCAAAATGTATCATTAGGAGAATAAATACCATGAAACGACCCGTTCTGACATACTTATTTTTCTTCTGTCTGGTTCTGATAACCGCAGCTTGCAAGGATGATCGCCTTCCTGCTTCTCCTATAGAAAAGGAAGGTGAAAGCAATGTATATGTAAGCATTGTTGTGAATACAGAAGATTCACCAAACAGCCGTGTTTCCACTCCCGCTCCCGGAGAAGATGGAGACGGCTCACAAGACGGCGTAAATGAAGAGAATAGAGTACACGACTTGAATGTATTTTTCTTTCATACAACCGATGAAAAAGGACTAAATACGACAGATCCGTCAGTAAACGTTGTTTCAATATATTTCGACCAACTAACAGGTAGTACGACAAAATATACAACAGAAACGAAAGAGATAGAAGGTTTAGAGATAGGTTCGTCTTATAATGTTCTGGTCATTGCAAACTTGGGCACCCCTTTAAACATAACCACCTTAAATCAACTGCGTGAGTACCCCGTTTCAACTCCGATAGTACAAACGAATCATTTTGTAATGGCATCTTCCGAAACGGGAACCCCTGTTAAAATTCAAGCCACTTCCAAAAACAATCCGACCGTGGTTTCAGCAAACGTAGAACGACTGGCAGCACGGGTGGATTGTCATTGGAATACTGAGTATTCAGTGGGGAATGATAAAGTTGCCATCACACGAGCCATGTTAGTCAATAAATATACAGGAGGAACGTATGCCTTTAAACGAGTAACCAATTCTACTACAGACTTAAAAACAATTGATTATTTGGGAACGGAAAAGGTAAATGTAGAGGGAAATCTTGCTGCAAATTATGTCATAGACCCCAAAACATTGAATTTGCCACAAACTAATATCGCTAATTCTTATGACCATTATTTCAGCACGTACTCTTGGAGTGCTACAGATAGTAACTGGAAATCATTGTCTACAGTAACTTCTACTCATAACGATGTAACCTATTCCTTGCTCGACTATACAACAGAGAATGTGGTAAAAGCAGAAGATAGTGAAAATACATGTGCCACTTATTGTACCGGCATTGTGTTTAAAGCAAAATATAAACTTGCAGGTATTGATGGTACCTTTTACCGATATAACGGTAAATGCTATACTTCATTAACTGATATAAAAAATGTAATCAGAAATCAATCCATTAGTGATGATAATTTGTCCCAGTTTGGTATTACTAAATATCAAGACGGCATCTGTTATTATACTTACTGGATAAAACATGCCGAAGACGGAGATGATACAACGGTCAGTCCGATGGAATATGCCATTGTACGCAATAACATCTATCAGATAAACGTAACAGGAATAAACGATATCGGCACGGTAACGCCTACAGACTATGGCTTGTATTTGGAATGCACAGTTGCCGACTGGATTCAGGAAAAAGAAATCACAATCGATTTCAGCGATAATTATGATGGAGATATAACAGGAATTCATGTTGTAAAGAATCAAGATGCTGTACTCGTTGCTTATAGTCAGGACAACGAAGTCCGCGATGCTCAATTCTCTTTCACGATGAACACTCCGGTAGGCATTGGATGGACGGCCCACCTTACCAATCCGGATGATTTTGAGTTTGTAGGCGACTATCATGGTGTAGGAGGTCAAGGTCCTGTCATGCTGCGTATACACCCCAGAAAAACTTTCGAGGAAGGAGTAACTCGCGAAACGGACATGTATATCACCATAGATACAGACAATAGTCCATTAGACTTCAACGTGAGCTCGGGTGAGTTCCCGGGATATAAAAATATTATCCATATTCAGCAAGTTAGCACAATTGAATATGACAATCTTCTAAATAATTCACAAAACTGAGCACTATGAAAAAAAGAAATATTATATATAGCATTGTTTGTACATTGTGCTGTTTCATCTGCCTTTCGTGTTCGGATGAAAAAGGCAATCCCCTTGCCTCTTCTACAGAAACAGGACTAACCTTACAAATAAACGCTGGACAGAATACTTTTACCCGTGCCGATGGAACAACCAGTTCCGCAGAAAGTGCATGGGACAACGTCATTCGTTATTTGGATGTATTCATATTCGATAGTAAGACAGGAGACCTGGTTCCGGATTGTTATTTCCACTTTGGCGACGGCTCAAAAAAGATCGTTGATCCGGTTTGCCTGATTTCGGGCAATTGGAAAAACCGTTTCCAGGGTCACAAAACTTGTGACGTATATGTGATAGCCAATTTACATATCCATTCTTCAGAAAACAATACAGCAAGTGAAACTGATTTAGAACAGATTCAAACTCTCAGTGATTTGCAGCAACTCGTAGACGAATATATATATATATATCAATCCGTTTCACAAGATAGTAAAATGCCTTTTACCATGAGCGGGTATCGCATGGGATGGGAACTGGCTAAATCTTCCAATGTATATACCATACGTGTGGAATTGACCCGACTGGCCGCAAAAATAGAGATATCTTTAGATTTGAAGTTTACAACAGACCAAACAACAATCAATGGAACTACCTACCAGTACCCTACCAATAACGATATTGGTCAGTTGCAATATAGTGTCCATAACTATGCTACGAATGCACGAGTCTTGCCCGGTAATGATGATACATTCGGATATACCATAGCATCTGCAGCAGAAACGAGCCTTAAGTTTATGGACAAAGACGATTCCGGCAACTCAGTTCCTAAGATTATTGCCTACACTTATCCTACCGAATGGAGTAACGATATCTTAAAGGAAACGTATGTCATTCTCAACGCGCAACTGAAAAGAACTACTGATCAGGGGGAAGTTCCTCAATATATGAACAACTATTACAAGATTCCTCTCCGCCTCTCTACCGACGATAACAAGAAACTGGAGCGTAACCACTGGTATAAAGTAAAGGCAACAATAACAGCGAAAGGAAATGCCACACCCGATAATCCGGTTGAAGTTACAAACGTACAATACGAAGTAGCTCCTTGGTATGATACGAATATAGATATTAACGGAGACACTCCACTGTATCTGGAACTGAGTGAATATGATGTGGTGATGCGAAATGTGGATACGTATGATTTAACGTTTGCATCGTCAAGCCAGATAGTAAAAGACCCAACCGACGTAACCAGCCAAAAAGCAGAAATTGAAATCAAGGAAATTTATTACAAAAATAAATATGGTAAAAAGATAGATTTAACGAATGACCAGGACATCATGAACAACACTTATTTAAGTGTAGAGGGAGGTTTAAATGGTCATCTGGTTATACACAGCCCCATACCCGTAAACAAGACCATCCGTTATATCACACTAACGGTTAAGAATGCACAATACGATGAGTCTAATTCAGGTACTCACAGTTGTATCAAGACCGTAACCATCAAACAATATCCCTTGGAATATATTACAGGCATCTCCGGATTGTATTCGTATTTGGATGAGGATAAATATACCGGAGCATGGCCTAGGAATCGTTCCAACGATATATTATCGTCTTTGGAATATTCCGGTGATAACTATGTGTATAATGACCCTATACAAGATGAAATCATCCATGGTTTTAATGGCACAATAAGTGGCTTGGATAGAAAAATTGGTAATAAAGTTGATATGAAAAGTAAATTCTATGTGGAAAATAATAACGATGAAGGCCGAATTTTTCGTATAGATTACAGTTACGTTAAAACTTACGAACAAGTATCATCTCTGCAAGATTTAGAGAAAAATGCTACTGTTTATGTAAGGAAATATATGTTAGAAAAAAACAAGACAGATGCTGATGTATTGGTACCAGAAAACGAAGGAAAAAAATATAAAATCACTGTCACAGAACAGAAGGGAGGAGATTATATAAAAAAGGATGACGAATATATTCAAGTTCAAGAGGGTAAAGGAGATTACACAATAGAAAGGAATAATAATAAAAACGGAACATACATAGACGTATATGGAAAGACAACGGATACTGATAAAAGTAATTATATATATTACGCATATTATAAGGATCTCCCCTTATCATACTATTTGGAAGATAATGGTACAGCCTCCAATAATCAGATGTATCATGTAGTTATTACGTCCACTTCTGGAGATTATCAATTAGGACGTCCAATCATGAGCAAGGATACGGATAAGAAAGATATTGTTGATCCCAATAATCTTGACAATGACAAGCTGGTATCTCCTTCTTTCATGCTTGCGTCACAATTAGGAAATAGTTCTACCATAAGCTGGGAAAAGGCTAAAAATCAATGTAAGAATTATGTAGAAGTAGGCAAAAATGGAGAAGTTTACGATGACTGGCGACTTCCTACCGCGGCTGAAATTAATATCATCATTAAATATCAGACAGATCCTGAAGTAAATACGCAAGATGACAGAGCCGTAATGGATTATGTATTGAATTATGAAGGCCAAAGCAATCCTGATTATTGGGTTTCACGCTCTAATTATTTCATGCATATACCTCCAAGTGGAGCAGGAACATTAGAAAAAGAAGAATCAAGTGAAGCCGAGCACCGTGTCCGTTGCGTCCGTGATTTTCATGTCGGAGAACCTACAGAATAACCTTTCGAAGTAAAAAAAGAATAAGTTATGATTAAGAAAATAGCATTCTATCTCATAGCAGGCATCGTAACGATGCTTTCTGGCTGTGTCGACCCGGATATGGGAAAGACAGGCGGTAATACCAGCCTGCCCGATGAACTGAGCCTTCGGTTCAGTTTTACGATACCGGGAAATACGGTAGTCAATACCCGCTCTATTGACCCCGACGGAGAGCCTGTTTCATCTATCTGGCTGTTCCTCTTCAATGAAAGCGGTTATTATTTAGGGCATGTACGAGCAAATGAAGTTACATACCAAAAAACAGAGACCAATGAGGGAGGTACATTCTCTACCCCTTCTATCCCCAGCACGGTGCGCTGCATCCACTTTATAGCCAACTATAATGCGGCAGATGTGGACGACAGCGAATTGCTGAACCGTACAGAAAAAGAAGTAATGACCCGTTTTACCTCTTCTTCGGGCCGACTGGTATATTGGGGGCGGAAAGTTTTTAATTCAGATACCGAGGAGTTGACTTCATATTTTCAAGGAAATTCCTCATCGCCGATCATACTTTACCGCAATCAAGCGGCTGTCACTTATCAGAAAGCAGAGGATGTAACGGGTGATTTTACTATTCAAGGTTTTGCCATTTGTAATACATACGCCAAGGGTACGGTCGTTCCTTACAATCATCAGAATGAAACAAATCCGTTCGATTTCGATTTAACAACAGAGAGCCAAGGACGTGCTGTCCACGATTATGTGACACTCTGCTCTGGTGAAGATCTGATAAAGGCAACCGATCCGGAGGATACGGAAGTACAGAATGACTGGGGATTACGGTATATTTTCGAGCATGAAAATGCACAGGATGATCCGATGTTCGCCATCTTTAAGATTGACGGCAAATATTACAAGCTGATGATTGTAGATAATCAATCCAATCCGTACAAAATTATCCGCAATCACCGTTATATTTTCAACTTCCATAGTGCTCCCCCAACCACATTGGGATATGCCACCTTTGAGGAAGCAAAAAATGGCGTAGCTGCCAATAACGTATGGGTATCTATAGATAATGAACTGCCTTCCATCGGCGACGGAACTTCTGCGCTGACGATTGAGGGAGAAACAACCCGAATCTATACGGAACGAAAAGATGAGGTCATCAACTTTACCTGCACAGGAGGAATTACGTCCGATCAGGTAACTGCTACTTGGCTTTCCAACGAAGGACTGGCAAGCAGCGACCTGAATTTACAGTATGATCCCGCTACCGGTAAGGGAAGTGTGACTGTTTCCCTGAATGAAATAGCCGATACTCCCCAATATGGTACGTTACAGATAAAGGCAGGAAAGTATCCGCGCACCATACAGATTGTCTATTTGAATAAATTCGACTTTGCACCGGTATGGACTTCCAGTTCAGTACCGAGACGTTCCGGCGAACCGGTGTCTATTGTATTCAATATACCCGACACCTATCCCGAAGAACTTTTCCCGGTAGAGTGCAAAATTTCGTGCAACCTGTTCGATGCAAACACAAACAACCAGTTGGAAGTGATAGAGGAAGAAACCGCTTTCACCATAGATGGAGTGAAGGTAGAACGAGACTGGGATTACAAATATGTATACAAAGCCGACAAGCCGGGCTTGCATCGTGTGGACTTCAAAACGCTGATAAACAGTTACCCTGATAACCCTGACAATCCTGCAACGGAGAACGAGGTATTGACCTGGTTTCTGGAAGCACCGTATTTCAATACGATAGAACGAACTATCAATATGGTGAATGATGAGTATGCTGACCAGAAGATTATTATTTACGAAACGACATTGAATGGTAATCAAGCATCCGGTACTTACGAACGTGAGATTGCTCCCATAAAAGGACAGACTTTCGATTTAAAATTCTATCTGGAAAACGGTACTCCGGCAAATACGAAAATACGTATCTACATGGACAAGGCGGTAGAACCTGGACATCAGGAAGGTGATCGAGTCGATGGTTTAAGCGAAACCCAATATGATGCCCCCGATGCAGGCCGATATTTTATCTATACGGTTCCAGAAGACGCAACATATAATAACACCAGATACCTTGTATCCATTCCTTTCCGCACGGTTTCGGCTCAATGTGAAGGTTACGCTCGTATAGCGGCTGCCAGTACCGATGGCAACGATGCTGACCATTGCTATAAGTCAGCTATTGTTACTCGTGTCAATAATCCGGAAGCGTATAACTTTAACTTACAAGCTAATAATACTAAAGAGCTTTCATTACCCTACGGTACAGGACAGAAGGTAACACTAAGTATCACCCCCGATTTGGAAAGTTATACCGTATCTTCCTGTAAAATCCTCATCAAAACCCAAAATCTGGAACCGGCAGACAAAGATGCTGTTGTATGGGACAATGAGCGGGACGGGTACGTATGGACCATTACAGACCTAAGTGCCCAAAACTATACATTAGACATGCTAACAAAAGACGTCGTAAGTGCTGAAACCGTAACAATCAGCGAAATAAGCGGCAATGTAGCATTTTATGAAGATGAGATTACGATAAAGAATCAGATTCTTAGCGGGAATATACAGATTGATGGCTATACATTCCAGACGACTTCTCCTTTCATTGCTTTGGAGAAATCGGATGGTACACGTATCGGGGCGTTTACTGTAACTGCAACCATTGGCGGAAATACAGGAATCTATCAGTTGACTCTCCGTGGCGAATACGACTTTACCGAGGATGAAGAATTGAAGGTGATTTACTCGCCCATAAATGATACGAATGTCTATGTAGGCCAAACAACCATTACGGAATTGTTGAAATCTCCAACGTTGAATTTACAATTACAGCAATAGCCCGGTAACCTAATACTGACAGATCATCTATCAATCATAACACAAAAATCTCCTGCTTTAGCCTTTGTTTATTGATGGCTAAAAGCAGGAGATTTTTGCTTCGGCAATTTTATTTTAAAACTGCTTTCCTATGGTTGAGAGTGTGCATCCCCCATGGGATCAGTCTTTGTAAATAGCCTTCTTTCCGGCAAGCAACGTATTCTTCATCAACGATACGATGGTCATCGGTCCTACTCCTCCCGGAACCGGAGTGATGTACGAGCATTTAGGAGCAACTTCATCGAATTTCACGTCGCCTGTCAGTTTAAAGCCCGACTTCTTTGTCGCATCGGGTACACGTGTAGTACCTACGTCAATCACTACTGCACCTTCTTTTACCATGTCGGCTTTCACAAAGTTGGGCTGTCCCATGGCTGCAATAATAATATCTGCTTCACGGCATTCTCTTACAAGATCCTTGCTCCGGCTGTGACAAACCGTAACCGTAGCATCGCCCGGATAGGCTTTCTGCATCATCAGCATCGCCATCGGCTTGCCTACGATGTTGCTTCTTCCCAAAATCACACATTTCTTGCCCTGAGTTTCGATGTTATAGCGTCTCAGCAATTCCAAAATTCCATTTGGAGTAGCCGATACATAACAATGAAGACCAATCGACAATCGCCCTACGTTGATAGGATGGAAACCGTCCACATCCTTGCGGTAGTCTATTGTTTCAATCACTTTCTGCTCGGAGATATGTTTGGGCAGAGGCAACTGTACGATAAATCCGTCAATATCGGGATCGTTATTCAACTCGCGTACTTTTGCCAGCAGCTCTTCTTCAGTTACATCGCTTTCGTAACGGATGAGCGTTGACTTGAAACCACATACTTCACATGCCTTGACTTTTGCGGCAACATACGTTTCACTTCCTCCGTCGTGTCCTACCAACACCGCAGCCAGATGCGGACGCTTGCCTCCACGGGCAACAATATCGGCTACTTCGGCAGCAATTTCTTGCTTGACCTGTTCCGAAACCTCTTTTCCATTAATCAGTGTCATAATACAAACTGCTATATTAGGTTATTCATAGTACTAACAAATTTACGACTTTTCGACGGGGCCTGACAGAGATGGAATCTGTGTTTATATTTTATTAACTTTCATTTGACCGGCAGGTCCGAGTATTTCTTATGCCCCCGTACCTTCGACTGCCACAAGATGCTGAACGAAAATCGTCCGGACACGTTGAAGCAGACGGCATTATCCAAGTTCTCCTGCCGGTCGGCTTTAAACTGCGGACACAGACGGGCATATTCTTTTCTCGCCTGTATCACGGCACGGAAATTTCCCCAGTCGCCTTTCAGCAAAAAGACACATGCTGCCACATAGTCCAGACACGCCCGTATCTTCATAACCGGACGCAATTCTTCGGGAGGAAGGTTTTTATACAGCATCAGCAGGTTATTGCGGAAATTCAGAAAGGTCTTCCGCGGATTCTCTTTCTTCAGCGTAGCTCCTCCTACATGCCAGACTTTGCTTTCGGGCAGGCAGAAGAGTTTGTAACCACGGCTTCGCAAACGCCAGCACAAGTCTATCTCCTCCATGTGGGCAAAGAAACGTCCGTCCAGACCGCCTACTTCACGATATTTATCCAACCGGATAAACAACGCAGCTCCTGTTGCCCAAAAAACAGATATCGGTGTGTCATATTGTCCTTTGTCTTTTTCTACGACCTCGAAGATACGCCCGCGACAGAACGGATAGCCGTAGCGGTCGATAAACCCTCCGGCCGCTCCGGCATATTCAAAACGATCCTTCTGCTTCCAGTCGAGCAGTTTGGGCTGACACGCTGCTACATCCGGATGAAGGTCCATATATTCCACCATCGGAGTCAGCCAGCCGGGAGCAACTTCAACGTCGCTGTTGAGCAATACCGCATATTCGGCATCAACTTGTTCGAAAGCCTTGTTGTAGCCGTCGGCAAAGCCGTAATTCCGATCCAAACGAATCAGACGGACTGCTGGAAACTCCTGCTCCAGTATGCGGCAGGAGTTATCGGAAGACCCGTTGTCCGCTACGCACACTTCTATCCCCTCACCAGCAGAACCAGCCAGCACGGAAGGCAGAAAGCGGCGAAGCATTTCGGCTCCGTTCCAGTTCAAGATGACTACAGAAACCTTGTTCATATCATTGTTCCTTTCAGTGCAGTACCTTCTTCATTGAAGTCACCCAGACGAACCCGTACCAGATGATTGTCCAGATTGTCGTCGTGATTCAACTCCACACGGATATAGTTTGCCGTAAACCCATGCATTGGCGTTCCGGTTTTGGAATGTTCCATCAGCACGGTGGCCTCCTGTCCGATGTGACGGGCATAGAAAGCCCTTGTCTTTTCGTCCGACAAAGCCAAGAGCCGCTGGCTTCTCTGATGCTTATCTTCGGGAGAAACCACATAATCGATCTTCAGCGCCTGTGTTCCGGGACGTTCCGAATAGCTGAACACATGCAACTGGGTTACATCCAGACTACGTATAAACTCGTAAGCCTGTTCAAAATATTCCGGAGTCTCTCCTCGGGTACCCACAATCACGTCCACACCGATAAAGGCATCGGGCATCAGCGATTTAATCTTCTGTATCTTGTGTGCAAAGAGTGCCGTATCGTAACGGCGGCGCATCAGCTTCAGCACCTCGTCGCATCCCGATTGCAACGGAATATGGAAATGAGGCATAAAACGGCGCGAACGGGATACATATTCTATAATCTCGTCGGTGAGCAGATTGGGCTCGATGGAAGAGATACGGTAGCGCTCAATGCCTTCCACCTCGTCGAGTGCTTTCACCAGATCGAAGAAACTTTCTCCCGTCGTCTTGCCAAAGTCACCGATGTTGACACCCGTCAGCACGATTTCCTTGCCACCTTCTGCCGCTACCTGCCGCGCCTGTTCTACCAGATCGGCAATCTTTCCATTACGGCTCCGACCGCGCGCAAACGGAATGGTACAGTAGGAACAGAAATAATCGCATCCGTCCTGAACCTTTAGGAAATAGCGCGTACGGTCGCCCTTGGAACACGAAGGCACAAAGGTACGGATATCCTTTGTAGCCGTAGTAATAGCCTCACCATGCTCGTGTTTCTCCAGATTGCCCAAATATTTCATCAGGTCGCCTTTCTGCTCGGCTCCCAATACAAGATCTACTCCTTCAATGTCTGCCACCTGTCCCGGCTTCAACTGAGCATAGCATCCTGTTACCACAATAAAGGCACCCGGATGTTCTTTTGCCAGACGATGAATGGCTTGCCGGCATTTCTTATCCGCCATTTCGGTCACCGAACAGGTATTGATTACACAAATGTCCGCCTGCTCGCCCTTACGAGCGGTACGCACACCCGCTTCCTTCAGTATTTTACCGATAGTGGAAGTTTCTGCAAAATTCAGTTTGCAGCCCAATGTATAATAAACAGCTTTTTTATTCTGAAAAATAGTGGTATCTGTCATACGTTAATATAATGATTCGAATTGCAAAGTTACGCATTATTATCTGAACACAAAGATAACTGCCTCATCTTACCCCCAAGAAAAGATAAAATCAGGATCAAAAAGAGTCTCTCCTCTGGAAATATGCCCGTCCCTTCAGAGAAAAAGGGAAAAATCGTTTAAATATACGAAAGATTTACGTATTTACCTTATCAGGAAACATCTTTTAGGAAGAAAACTATTTAAAAACATATTTTTTTTGAAAAAAAACGCTCCAAAGAGAACAACGTATTAAAAAAGTCTATATCTTTGCAGCGTTTTAAGAAAACAACATAAGTATTACAGATTTAAAAAAGCAAAGAAAATGAAAAAATTAGTATTTTTGTTCGTAGCATTCGCTGCTGTATCTTTCGCATCTTGTGGTAACAAAGCAGCTAACAATGAAGAAGCAGCTGACTCAGCAGCAGTTGAAACAGTAGAAGAAGCAGCTCCGGTTGTTGACTCTACAGCAGTTGTAGCAGATTCTGCAGCAGTTGATTCTGCAGCAGTAGTTGCTGAATAATTTCGAACAACATTCGAGAGAATTGAAAGTCTGGCGCATGCGAAAGCATACTCAGACTTTTTTTTATACCCTTACGTTTCCTCATTCTACAGGTTCCCTTTCCCTTTCCTAAAAAACTCTTGTAATTCAAGACATAAAATTTACTTTCCACAACTACTCCACTCCACAAAGATTCCAATTCTTTCGCAGCAATCGTACAGATCCCCATAGGATGTTATCCGGATACGCACTATTCATTCATTGCACAGAGTTTACCAAAGACATAAAAAAAGAAATCCCGAGTAGAATAAAAGTTCTACTCAGGATTTTATCAAGTATTTACAGACTGCAAAATTAAGCTTCTTCTGCAACAACTTCGAAAGGAATTTCAACAGAAACTTCCTTGTGAAGTTTAACGATTGCTTTGTAGTGACCAACTTCCTTCACTGCATCCTTAACAACGATAATCTTACGATCGATGTTGTGACCCAATTTAGCAAGTTCTTCAGCAATCTGAATATTACCAACTGAACCATAGATAACGCCAGTAGCGCTAACTTTTGTAGCGATCTTCAAAGATACACCCTTCAAAGATTCTGCGACTGCTTCAGCATCTTTCTTAATCTTTTCCAATTTGTGAGCACGCTGTTTCAATTCTTCAGCCAGCATTTTCTTAGCAGCCGGAGAAGCGATAACTGCTTTGCCTGTCGGAATAAGATAGTTACGACCATAACCTGACTTAACGGTTACAATATCATTCTTGTAGCCCAAGTTAACTACGTCTTCTTTCAAAATAATTTCCATACTCTTATTCCTCCTTTAATTATTTCATCATATCAGTTACGAAAGGCAGCAAAGCCAAGTGACGAGCTCTCTTAACAGCCTGCGCAATACGACGCTGGAACTTCAATGAAGTACCTGTAATACGGCGCGGAAGGATCTTACCCTGTTCATTCAAGAATTTCTTCAAGAATTCAGGATCTTTGTAGTCGATATACTTAATACCACTCTTTTTGAAACGGCAGTATTTTTTCTTTTTAACGTCTACTGAAGGCGGAGTTAAATATCTGATTTCTGATTGTTGCTGTGCCATGATTAGTTTTCCTCCTTTTTAGTTGATTTAACATTTCTTCTCTTAGCAGCGTATTCTGCAGCGTATTTGTCCATCTTGAAAGTCAAGAAACGGATAACACGTTCGTCACGACGGAAGTTTACTTCGAGCTTTTCGATTACCGACGGTTCTGCTTTAAATTCAATCAGCTGATAGAAACCAGTAGATTTCTTCTGAATTGGGTAAGCCAATTTCTTCAATCCCCAGTTTTCTTCATTAATGATCTCCGCACCTTCCCCTGTCAGGATAGCTTTGAACTTTTCTACCGCTTCCTTCATCTGAACATCAGATAAAACGGGAGTTAAAATGAAAACGGTTTCGTATTGATTCATACTATTCGTTGATTAAAATATTAATAATAAATTTTCAAATGCGGCGCAAAGTTACGACTTTTTCTCTAATATACAAACGATTGTGACCTTTTTATATGATAAAGAATGTTATTTTGAGGCATTTCCCTATAGAATATATGGTAAAAGTATCGTATATTTGCGTAGTTGTTTAAACAATAATTAGATGATAGAACAGTTTAATTTTGACATACAGCTTATTTTTGCTATACTTAACGGAAAAGTTTCAGCTGCAATCAATCGTAAATTAAGCCGTAACTTTCGGCAAAACGGTATGGACATTACTCCCGAACAGTGGACGGTATTATTATTCTTATGGGAAAAAGACGGCGTAACCCAGCAAGAGCTGTGTAACGCTACATTCAAAGACAAACCCAGTATGACCCGGCTAATTGATAACATGGAACGTCAGCACTTGGTTGTACGCATCTCCGACAAACGAGATCGGCGTACCAACCTGATACACCTGACAAAAACCGGAAAAGAACTGGAGGAAAAAGCACGCTTTATAGCCAACAAGACATTGAAAGAAGCTCTTCACGGACTCACACTGGAAGAATTGAGAGTAAGCCAGGAAGTTCTCCGTAAGATATTTACCAATACAAAAGACTAATAGTAAGGTTTTTTATTTTTTTTCATCAAATAATTTCCTCAATACAAGAATTATCCTTTAATTTGTAACCAAGAAAAAAAATAAACCATAAAATAGAAGACACACATGAAAAGCTTTTTAAAGAACTTAGGATTGATTCTGGTTGTAATCGGAGCAGTAATCCTGATTGCCTGCTATTTCGGAGGCAATGTAAACGACAATGCAGTTTTAGCAACTTCTCTGGTTCTCATTATCGTGGGATTAATCTCTTACATCATGCTGAACAAACGTATCGTTGAGTAATATTGAGTCAATCCAGAAAAGAAATAAAAAAAGAGGCTGTCTCAAAATAGACTTGAGATGGCCTCTTTTTGTTTCATC
>ENA-ORTG01001648-ORTG01001648.1-human-gut-metagenome-genome-assembly--contig:-NODE-1648-length-19713-cov-16.727236_pt1 | contig 19713 bp, 16 predicted proteins | sample MGYA00241906_ERZ509176 | MGnify/ENA primary metagenome ERZ509176 (study PRJEB26280, sample SAMEA2338811) | human gut metagenome | biome: human gut; feature: human-associated habitat; material: faeces...
GTTGCTCAGGAACTTATAAATAAAGTTAAATTATAGTGTTGCGGAATTAAGGATAAAGAACATTATCAATTATCATTCATTAATTTTTAAAAGTATGAAGAAAAAATTCTATGGAGCCCTTTTAGTAGGAAGTTTACTTCTTGCAGGGGGAATGGTATCTTGCTCTGATTACGATGATGATATTAACTCTTTAACCGGAAGAGTTGATGCTCTCGAAAAAACAGTAGCAGATCTGAAAACAGCCATTGAAAGTGGTTCTGTAATCACAAACGTTCAGAGCACAGAAAATGGTGTTACTGTTACTTTAAGTGATGGTAAACATTTGAAGTAAAAAATGGTACGAATGGAACACCAGGTTCAGTTATCGACATCCAAACTGTTGACGGAGTTGAATATTGGTTCTTGGATAACAAGAATACAGGATACCCCGTAAAAGGTGAAAAAGGTGACAATGGAACTGATGGTAAAGATGGCATCTACTATGCACCTAATGCAACTACGGGAACATGGTGGAAGTATGATCCAAATGTAGAAAATGATAAAGGTACAGATACTCAGATTTCTTATCTGGCAGCAGGAACCATAACAGCTGTATATGATAAAGAAAATGGAGTTCTTACTTTGAAAAACGTAGACGGTGTAGAAGATGGAACAGTTGTCATTCCTTTGTACACTAAAGGTTTGCAATCAATCGCATTGATCCCTGAAAACTATGATACAAGCATGGGTATGGGAGTAATCGATTTCTATACAATTTCAAAAGACAACAAGGTACTTACCAGCACCAACGCAATTGTAAATTACCGTCTGAATCCTAACAATGCAAATATTAATGATGTAACATTCGACTTCATTGATAGAGTAGTTACAACTCGTGCTGAAGGAGATGCTTACCAGTTATTGAGTGTTGTAGGTGAACCTGAACGTCAGGCCGGTGGCGAAATTACAGTAACAGCAAAATCTAATAAATCATTAGAAGATTTAAAGAGTGCGACTGAGAACAAAGAAGCTATCGTTGCATTGCGTGCACAGAAGACAGAAGATGGTGAAACATCTGAAATTGTGTCAGATTATGCAGTCGTAAATGTAGACAACTTGACCAAATTTGCTATCATAGACAAAGCTGACTACGCAAATAAAAAAGTAAACAAATATGCTACTACAGAAAATGCAGTAAAAGCACAGACAACTATTGATGGTACAATTGAATATAACGGTGAAGATAAGACTACATCACAGCTGGATTTGTTAACTTTAGTTGAGACTTATGCAGAAGAGACAGTAGCAGAGAAAACTTTCACTGAATTAGGTGTCGCACATACATACAAATTTACAGCTTTGGATTATACCCCGCTTGACGGTACAAACCAGAAAGAGTTTATTGAATTTGTAAATGACAATACAGTACAAATTAATAAAAAATGGTTAAGTAATGGTATTGCCGCTGTAGATAAGACTCCAATAATCAAGGTTGAAACATTGGTAGAAGGTGAAGTGGTTGCTACAGCATACATCAAATTACAGATTGTACAGAAAGATCGTACTGTAAAGAATGTAGAAATCAACCTTGGTGATATTCAATATACAGAAATTGATCCAGCTAAGACATATGCATTACCTTGGCAAAGAATGAATCAAGAAGTTCTTGATGAACTTGGATTGACTAATGATGCGTTTGGTCAGAATTACAATATTCCGACATTTACAACAACAGAATCTGAACTTAGAGCTTATTATTGGGATCAAGGTAAAGAAGTTGGTACTGACATCTGTTATATTGCATTGAATGATAAGTGCAAGACAGGAGAACAGAAAGCTGTAATCACTTATCAGCCAAAAGATAATAAAGCATATCCTGTTATCAATATTACATTTACTTACAACTTGATTCATACTCAGTCATTCCCAACATTGAATGCAGACTATCAAGATAAAGATGGTGCAATTTTGGTTAAGGGACGCTTAGTAGGTGCACAATGGAAGATGAATAGTGAAGTTGCAGAACACTTCAAAAACTATTTGGATGATTACACTAAACCTAATTATCATACTTATCCAACATTGTCAATTATCAATGACGGAACAAATGAAGATGGTGTAAGCATAATAAGTGGAACTGACATCAGAGATCAAGTTATTGCACTGACAGAGCCTCTGACTGTAGATACTAAGGATGTAAAAGTACGTTTAACTTCTACAATGAATAATGGAGAAGTTTGCACTAAAGATTATGTTGTACGTTTCTTGAATCCTTATAAATTATCACTTTCTGAAGATGTTATCTTAAAGACATTTGCTTCTAAGGCAGATACAAAAGATTTGAATGACTATATTGTTATTAAAGACAGAAGTGGTAAAGTATTGTATGCAAATCAGCAATATATAGATGAGGCTAAACCAACTTATAAGTTAGATGCAGCAGGTATGACATCAGCATTTACGTTAGTAGAAGATCCTTCATTTGGTGATAAATTATCAATTGATGCAGATGGCTACACAATTAGATGGGATAACGGAGGTAATGATTTACAGAATAATAAGCCTGCTACATATAAAGTAACTGTAACAGTTCCTGAAATAGCTGAGCTTACTACAACTGGTAATATCACCGTATTATCTACTGCAAATTCTAAATGATAATATTAGGATATAGGATAATGTAGATTATAATATTCCTAAATGCTTTAAAGAGAAGAGAGTATCCTAATAATACTCTCTTCTTTTTTTAAGAATAACCTTTTAAATCCTCAATAGATGAAAGCCAAAAGACAATTTATGGCAATTATGTTAGTAGCTAGCACATTTGCCGCAACAGCCCAAAACAGTAATCAATCTTCCCTGCAAATCAAGGAAGAAGGAAAGACTGAGTTTGTCCCTCACTGGTTTATGCAAGTACAAGCCGGTGCCGCACACACCCGTGGTGAAGCTAAATTCGGAGATTTGATTTCTCCGGCAGCTGCCATCTACGGTGGTTATCAGTTTACACCGCTCTGGGGACTGCGTGCCGGAATTAGTGGCTGGCAGGCTAAAGGAGGATGGAGTGCCTACAATCAGATCTACAAGTACAATTACTTGCAAGGAAATGTAGATGCTACATTGGATTTGAGCAATCTGTTCTGCCGCTATAATCCTGATCGTTTCTTCAATGCATACTTGTTCGCAGGTGTTGGCCTGAATGGAGCGTTCAACAATGATGAAGCTGTTGCCTTAGCCAATAAAGGCTATGAACTGCGTTACTTATGGAAGGATAATAAAATCAGTCCGGTAGGTAGATTCGGATTAGGTACTAACCTGCGACTGACTTCTCATCTCTTCTTCAATATTGAGGTGAATGCAAATGTACTGTCGGATAAGTTCAACTCGAAGAAGGCTGGCAATGCAGACTGGCAGTTTAACGCTCTAGCCGGATTTACAATCAAGTTCGGAAAGACTTCGCGTAAAACAGAGCCTGTATACTATGACCCGGCTCCACAACCGGCACCTGTTGTAAAGGAAGAACCAAAACCGGTACAAGAGCCTGCTCCAGTAAAACAGGAAAAGGTCAGCATGACAGAAAATGTTTTCTTTGCTATCAACTCGTCTAAGATACGTACAGCAGAAGAACAGAAGATTGAAAAGCTGGCAGAATTCATGAAGAACCATGCGGACTGCAAGGTTACTATCTGTGGTTATGCTGACAAGCAAACAGGTAATGCAGAGATTAACGAACGCCTTTCTAAGGAACGTGCAGAAGCTGTGGCTGCTATGCTGAAAGACAAAGGTATAGACAGCCAACGCATTACTATAGATCATAAAGGTGATACGGTACAGCCATTTAGTACAATGGAAGAAAACCGTGTAAGTATCTGTATTGCTGAATAAACGGAACCCTTTAATTCTTCATAACACGAAAAAGGAGTGTCGCTCTCCCTTCCCCCTGGGAGATGATGACACTCCTTTTATTTGTTTTATCGCACAGGCTAAAGTTTGTCTATCTCATCTTTGGACAATCCAGTCACCTGAGAAATGATTTCATAATCCAATCCTGCCAGCTTCATGCTCCGGGCATTGGCTATATTCTGTTCCATACGTCCTTTAGCTATACCTTCCGCCATACCTTTAGCCATACCTTTCTGTTCGGCTGTCACTATTGTATTCTGCCAGTCACGATACACCTTGAGGCTTTCTTCGTAGGCCTCATACTGCTCCTTTGTGAATTTGGCGATCTCGGCAGCCTCGAACAGACGGGTAAAAATTCGGTCCTGAAGGGCAGCAGGACGTGCCATCAGACGGGAAAGATTTCGAAGGACGAAAAGCCACTTGTCGAACATCGTCACAAGCTCGTCCTCCGACTTGTTGAACTTGGGCATTTCCAGATAGATGAACGTGAGCTTGTCGTAAAACACCTGCTTGGTGCATACATCCATCAGCTGGACCTCATGGTGGAAGTAATTGTCGTCTTCCGAGTCGAACTTGAAATTCAGAATACCGATTACATAAACCGCTTTCAAGCGATAGTCCCACTCCCCTTTCTCACCCTGCTCGCGGATGGGAAATGTGGCGTAATAAAGGCTACGGTCCTTGAAGAACTGCTGCTCGCCACGCTGCATCTCTATCAGAATCTTCTCGCCGCGTTCGTTCTCACAGTAAACATCGAAGACGGCACGCCGGTCTGCCTCCGAAGTGCCCAGATGTTCCGTATTCAGGTAAGTCAGGTCGCGGATCACTTCCTTGCCGCTCAGCAGGCTGTTGATAAAACTTATCAAAAGTTCCTTGTTCATCTCCGTACCGAAAAGCATCTTAAAACCGAAATCGGTATACGGATTGATGTATCGGTCTCTAAATATTCTGTTTGACATAAACTTATCGGTTGATCTGACACAAAAGAATCAAAAAAAAAACATTTTTCCAAATGTAACTGTCCTTTTCAGTTGTGAAGAATCCATAACAAACCAAAGAGATGATCTATTTGCATTGCAACAAAGACACAGCCAATTGTTTTTCCCGGAAAAATTAGTACCTTTGCCCGAGAAAGTATCTAATAACAAACGCACTAAGCTATACACATGAAAATAGAAGATAAACTGACTGCCTCTATCATCAACGGGGTAAAAGAATTGTACGGTGCAGAAGTTCCTGCAAAAATGGTGCAGCTACAGAAGACTAAAAAAGAGTTTGAAGGTCATCTTACGCTCGTTGTCTTTCCTTTTCTGAAAATGTCGAAAAAAGGTCCGGAACAGACTGCACAGGAAATCGGCGAATACCTGAAACAGCACGAACCGGCTATTGCCAGCTATAACGTAATCAAAGGGTTCTTGAACCTGACTATCGCATCGGATGTATGGGTAGAACTGCTGAACCGTATTCACGCTGATGCACAATGGGGTATACAAAAGGCTGCGGAAGATGCGCCGCTGGTAATGATAGAATATTCTTCTCCTAACACAAATAAACCACTCCACCTGGGACATGTCCGCAATAACTTGCTGGGTAATGCGCTTGCCAACATTATGGCTGCTAACGGAAACAAGGTTGTAAAGACAAACATTGTAAACGACCGTGGTATTCATATCTGCAAGTCCATGCTGGCGTGGCTGAAATATGGTAACGGCGAAACTCCCGAATCATCTGGCAAGAAAGGTGACCATCTGATAGGTGATTATTATGTGGCTTTCGACAAGCATTATAAGGCTGAAGTAGCTGAACTGATGGAAAAAGGTCTGAGCAAGGAGGAAGCTGAAGCTCAGTCACCGCTGATGCAGGAAGCACGTGAGATGCTCCGTAAATGGGAAGCAAACGATCCGGAGGTCCGTGCGTTGTGGAAGAAGATGAACGACTGGGTTTATGCAGGATTCGATGAAACCTACAAGATGATGGGTGTCAGCTTCGATAAGATATACTACGAATCGGAAACTTATCTGGAAGGTAAGAAAAAGGTACTGGAAGGACTGGAAAAGGGACTTTTCTACCGCAAGGAAGATGGTTCTGTATGGGCGGATCTGACTCCGGAAGGTTTGGATCATAAGTTGTTGCTACGTGGCGACGGTACTTCTGTCTACATGACTCAGGATATCGGTACTGCCAAGCTCCGCTTCCAGGATTTCCCGATCAACAAGATGATTTATGTAGTAGGAAACGAACAGAATTATCACTTCCAGGTACTTTCTATTCTGCTCGACAAGCTGGGATTCGAATGGGGCAAGGATCTGGTTCACTTCTCTTACGGTATGGTAGAACTGCCGGAAGGTAAGATGAAGAGCCGTGAAGGTACGGTTGTCGATGCTGACGACTTGATGGAGGCTATGATAGAAACAGCTAAGGAAACCAGCAGTGAACTGGGCAAGCTGGATGGCCTGACTCAGGAAGAAGCAAACGATATCGCACGTATTGTTGGTCTGGGTGCATTGAAGTACTTCATTCTGAAAGTGGATGCACGCAAGAACATGACATTCAATCCGAAAGAATCTATTGATTTCAACGGAAATACAGGTCCGTTTATCCAGTACACGTACGCACGTATCCAGTCAATCTTGCGTAAAGCAGCCGAAGCAGGAATCACCATTCCGGCCGTTATTCCTACCGGTGTGGAACTGAGTACTAAAGAAGAAGGGCTGATTCAGATGCTTGCCGACTTCACAAATGTAGTGCGTCAGGCTGGCAGTGATTACAATCCGTCTATTCTCGCCAACTATGCTTACGAGCTGGTGAAAGAATACAACCAGTTCTACCACGATTTCAGCATCCTGCGCGAAGAAAATGAGGCGTTGAAGATATTCCGCCTTGCATTGAGCCAGAATGTTGGAAAAGTCGTTAAACTGGCTATGGGACTGCTGGGTATTGAAGTTCCTGAACGTATGTAATCAGAAAACGGAACAATCAATCATATAGTTTTTCATTCACCACGGGTTATACAGACCGCTGCACGTTAATACGTGAAACTCTGCGTAACCTGTGGTGATTTGGTTTATAACATATTCTCACTAAAAATCTATGGCAAAGCAGCAAAAATTTTATGTAGTATGGAAAGGCGTGGAACCGGGGATATATTCTTCGTGGACTGACTGCCAGTTGCAGATTAAAAACTACAAAGGAGCAATATATAAGTCTTTCTCTACCCGTGAAGAAGCAGAGCATGCTTTTGCCACTCCGGCGCATCATTACCTGAAAGGAAGCCGTTCACAAGCAAGTGAACCGGCAGAGAAAAAAATCCCTGAAAACTTCGACTTGAACTGTCTTGCCGTAGACGCGGCTTGCAGCGGAAATCCGGGACCGATGGAATACAGAGGGGTATATCTGCTGACCGGACAGGAAATATTTCACTTCGGACCGATGTATGGTACAAATAATATCGGAGAGTTTCTTGCCATCGTACACGGACTGGCGCTGATGAAACAGAAAGGTATCAACATGCCTATCTATTCTGACAGCCGTAACGCACTGAACTGGGTTAAACAGAAGAAATGCAAGACGAAGCTCGAGCGTACGGAAAAAACAGAAAAATTATTCCAGCTTATAGAACGGGCAGAGAAGTGGTTGCATGAGAACCAATATACTACTCCCCTGCTCAAATGGGAAACAGATAGCTGGGGAGAGGTCCCGGCTGACTTTGGCAGGAAGTAATTTCTGCCTCATCAAACAGCCTGTCTGCGCCTCAGATAATGCGCATACCGGGGATAATTTCTTCTCAGGTATCTTAATGCCTTTCTCCATAGTTTCTGGCTGAGCAGGAAAAGTAAAAAGAAAGTGCCTACTATACACACAGCACCAAACAGCTCCTTCAGGCTCGTTAAAAGCGTCTGACGAGTTACTTCTGCATAAAGCTGCTGAATGGAAACATTGGGCATCCATTCTTTAACCAGATCGACCTGACGACTCAGCAAACCGATATTATCTTGCTGCATGTATTTCAACCAACGATTCAAGATGGCTGTACCGAGAGGAGTAGCAATACTGGTACGAATAAAGCTCAGCACACACAGTCCCTGAAAAAAATGTTTGAACGGAACAGTCTTGGCTACATAAATGGTCAGCGAAATATACAGAATACCATGTCCCAGTCCTTTTAGGAAATTAGGTATATAAAAACTCTCGATATTCAAATTCGGATCGATCAAGAAATACATGTAGTACTGATAGACCACAATCAGCATGAAACCTACGGTAATCAACAACTTATATCCTTTCCGCAGAATAACCTGACGGTAGAAAACAACTCCAGCACCTGCCAATATACCGATAAAGACGCACCAGTTAATGGACACGGCATTCAAGGCATCATATTTCAAAACAGTCCGCATAAACATTTCCTGCAAAACGGATGAGGTCGTAAGAAACAGACACAACATCAGAAAAAGGAAAAGAATAGTAGGAAAATGACGATACTTGAAAACATGAGGATCGATATAAGGATGACGACAGGTAGTCATACGATTGATATTAATCATTACAGCTACCACTGCCACTACGATACAACTACGAATCAACGGACTGTCCAGCCAGTCGTAATATTCTCCGTAGATACAAACAAACACAATGGAGAACAATACAACTCCCCACAGAATACCTCCTATCCAGTCAATACCGTACAGAGGCATCTTTTTTGCAATACGAAACGGTCTGGTAAGAAAGAATACACAGAACCATACCACTGCAAGCAGGCCAATAACCAGCCAATGCATGTACTGCCAGTTCGCCCAGTCGCTGATATGGGTAGCTACTAATCCTGAAAGCTGAATACTTTCGAGTACGATAATATAGATGACAGGATAAAAGACCGAGAAATTTCCGGAAGGAGTAACACTCAGACGAATGTTCGAAAAGCATTCAAAGGTTCCCCACATACGGAAGAATCCGGAAACGAAACATGTGACAACCAGTACAAAGATGTTTCCGGTATGCATCGTTATCAGGTTGCAACAAATCAGTACCGGACATACCGTAAGAAAGATACGACGGGTGGTGAAACGGAACTTCAGACGGAACAGGATAGGGAAAATAAGCGTCATACCTATGAAGGAGGCATATCCTGCCATCATCACATCTTCCTTGAGGCATCCTAATGCGCTCGACATCTGTACGGAAGTGGGAAGAAATACTCCCCCGTTGAACTGAAAGACCAATGCAAAAAACATGGAAAGAAGTACGCACAACGGGGTCGGAAGGTATTCTTTAAAATACAAGATTCTTGGACGCTGCTCTGCTGCCATATCTACGTTCTCCTTACTATAGTTTTACGTAACATTCTACGTTCATTCCAGCACGCAGACGGTTCAGATTCTCTTTACTGTTGTTTTCGGTAAATTCGATGCGGACCGGTATTCGCTGTTCTACCTTGACAAAGTTTCCGGCCGAATTATCCTGAGGTATCAATGAATAGAATGAGCCTGTAGCATCCGATATAGATACGATACGTCCCTCGTAAGTGACTCCTGGAATGGCATCCACATTCATTTCAACACGCTGGCCTTGTCTCATATCTGTGGTCTGTGTTTCCTTATAGTTGGCTATCACCCATTTCTCTGTACCATCTACCAGCGTAACCAGTGTCTGTCCTGACTGAACTAGCTCGCCTTCGTGAATATTCTTACGACCGGTCACGCCGTCGGCTGTAGCACAAATTACTGTATACGACAAGTTCAGCTTAGCCAGATTCAAGGCGGCTTCTGCCAGCTTGATATCCGATTCATTCTGCTCCAGACGCTGTGTCTGCTCCTGTTTTACCAGCTCCGACGATTCTTTCTGGCGAACCAGCTGTTCATATTTGGCTTTCGTTGCAGCATAATCGGTCTTTACACGATCGAACTGCTGGGGAGTTACAGCCTCTTCTTTCATCAGTTCGGCATAACGCTTGTAATCGGTTTCTGCATTCTGAAGGCGTACACGCTGCTCTTCGATAGCTGCCTCGGTAACGTAGATATTGCTCTGTGTCGTATTGATAGTGGTATGCATGGCACTTTTTCCTGCCAGTGCATTCTGATAGTCAGCCTCAGCCTGAGCCACCTTCAACAGATACTCTGTGTTTTCTATTACCACCAGGGTATCTCCTTTCTTCACAGACTGATATTCCTCAAAATAGATTTTCTTGATGAAGCCCTGTACACGGGTATTAATCGGACTCAAATGCTGCTTGATCTGTGCATTATCCGTATATTCCACATCGCCCAGATGAATGAATTTTCCACATACCCAGCTGATGCCTCCCGCCAGTACCAATGCAATAAAAAAATTCGGGATAGCTCTTCTTTTATTTTTTATCATAACGTCTTCCTTTATTTATTATAGCTTTATCAGAGATTTCCAGTTAGTTTTTTCAATAAATAATACTGATACAAGATACCTATCTGGTAGTTTGCCAACTGCAATTCCATATCCAACTGCGTATTGCTGGCATCCAGCATGTCGGTAATCAGTGCCAGTCCGTTCACATACCGCTGACGCACAATATTAAAGTTCTCATGTGCCAACTGTACGCTCTTTTTCTGCGTACGCAAACGTATGTATGCCTCATTCAGATTGACATAGGCCGCATGAATGTTATTTTCTGCTTCTTCTTCCGCCAGACTGCGTGCCTGCTCCATTTTTCGGGTAGCCAGTTGTGCCTGCTTCAGCTTCTTTTTACTCTTAAACAAAGCATCGATATTATACGAAATGCCTACACCGGCATACCAGTAGGTGAAGTTGTTGTTCAATGGAGGTACCTCGACCAGAATAGGACCGGTAAAATCGTTTGCCGCAACCAGACTGATTTTCGGCCTTCTCTCGGCACGAATCAGCTCCAGCTTATTCTTTTCCTGGCTAATCTTTACATCTGCCAGCTTGAGCAACGGGGTATGAGGTATCTCCTGCATCCATTCGGCTTCTTCCCTATGCTCAACATTGATTTTCAGCAATTCGGTTGTATCGGGGAGAATCAGCACACCAGGCTCAAGACCGATAGCTGTTGCCAACTTATGGCTCAGCACATCAATCTTATCCTTGACAGAAGTCAACGAAAGCTCCAGACTCTGAAGCTGAAGTTCGTAACGAGTGATATCGCTTTTCAAAGCTGTTCCCTGACGATAAGATGCCCTCATATCCTTTACCAGCAAACGAGTCTGTGAAATATTGCTTTCATACACACGTTTCTGATTGTTCAGCTGGAAAAGATCCAGATAATATCCCGTCAGAAGAAAACGGATATCCTGACGATTTCCTGCATATTCCAGCTCTGCCTGCCGCTGCTGTAACTTGCTCCGCTCTATCCCCTTCGTTATTGCTCCTCCGGCATAAACCACCTGACTTGCCTTTACGACAAAAGAATTGCCGAAATGAGGCATATCAGCATGAACCGCATTGGAAAAATTTCTGTCGGTCATCACTCCGTCGCCTATGTACTTAAAATCCATCTGCGCCTGAATGGACGGCAAGCGATCGTTGCAAGCTACCTTTACTGCCTGTTCTGCTTCAGATATGGCCAGATCATACAACCGAATGCTCTTGTTGTGCTGATCGGCCAGCTGAAACATTTCATCGACTGTCAACGAACGAGTCTGGGCTGACACACTCCCCAATAAACCTAAAAAAACAACACTAACTAATAATACTTTTTTTATCATACACTTGTTTAGCCTTTATGTAATTGATACCAGACAACTAAATTCTCATTCCTGCATCTGGTGCCTGCAAAGAAATCACTATTTCCCTGCATCCTTCAGGTTCTCTTCGAACCAGCTGACTACTTTTTCTATAACAGGACGCTGGTACCAATAAAGGTCACCATGTCCTGCACCCTCTACCACAATATAATTAACTTTATTCCCTTTCTTTACCAGCTCATTATACAGCTGTTCACTTTGCACCGGCGATACCAGCTGGTCGTTCGATCCATGCATAATGAGAAAAGGAGGCATACCCTCTTTCACATGTCCCATCGGACTGGCCTCCATCGCTTTCTGCGGATCACTCAATATACTCTTTCCTGCAAAATCGGCAAAGGCCGGTCCATATAGCAGCAAGGCCTCTGTTACGGCTGGTGAAGCATGTATGTCTTGTATCTCCTTGGAATAACCTTCACCGATATTCATCAGATTGCTGATACCATAAATGGTGACGGCGGCCTGTACGTCAGAGGACTGGTCAAGATTATCTCCCTGATCAAATTGTTTTTCACCATTGGTCGTTCCCATCATCTGAGCGACATACCCTCCGGCAGAATCACCAAGCACTCCGATACGGGACGCATCGATACCCAGTTCCCCGGCATGTGCACGCAAAAAACGTACAGCAGCCTTTGCATCCACTACCAATGCCGGATACTTGTCCGGTACAACGCGATATTCGGCAGCAGCAACTACAAAACCAGCCTTTGCCAGTGCCATACGCATTTCAAAATATCGTTCGTGAGCAGCCGAAGTAAATCCTCCGCCCGGATAAAAAACAACCGCAGGCTTCAACTCCTTGGTACGCGGAATCAGCAATGTCATTTTCAACGCACGATTGGCGCGCAGCGAAGGTGTCTGAGAATATACTACCCCACTGATAACATCAATCTGACCTTCCGTAATCTCTACTTTCAAGACTTCCTTGCCTCCAGCCTGAGAAGCATCGTTTGTCACAGGAGAGGCTGCCAATGAAATGCCCATACTACAAGCGATGAGCATGCAAACAAATCTGATCATATATCCAGCTTTCATTTTATTGTTCAAAATAAATTATATCCGAGTTTTCATAAAATAGATACATGTGTAAGATAGAACATGTGTAAGGTCGCACAAAAAGTTGGATGAGAGTGCTTTTCCGGTGTAATGCCGATAATTTATAATCATATTTATTTTGTCATGCAAAAGTAAGCTTTTATTTTTGCTCCGAATTTGCACATTACGCAACAATATTACCAATATACGCCAAAAGCGAACCATGAATACAGAGCAACAAGAATATATATCACTGATAAACCATTCGGCACCAGACGACATTCTTATCAAGAAAACCGGATGGGAAGAAATCAACTTGCAGGGACATGCTCACAAGAAATTCCAGATTATTTACACCCTGTCTGGCACACTCCACGTAGAAACCGAAGGAGCCAATTATTTCGTACCCGAAAAGCATATCGCATGGATTCCCGAAAATGCCAGCCATAAGTTGTCCAGCAACAGCCGGCAGGTTTCACTTATCATCTTCTATGTAACTCTGGACGTGACACCCGTTGACAGCAAAAGCCGTTTCTCGATATACAGCACCAATGCTATCATCGCGGAAAATATGAAATTCATCGCTTCAAAAGGGAAACTGATAACCCAAAAAGAACAGCCCGATCTATACAACTTCACGCTGAGCTTCTTTAATCTGCTTCCACAAATGTCGCCCGGGGCCGATGTACTGCTGAAAACACTTGTTATCCCCAACGACTCCCGACTACATCCCATACTGGATTACATCGTGGAACACATCCACGAAGAGCTGAACATGGAACAGATTGCATCACAATACAATCTGTCCGTACGCAATCTGAGCCGGTTGTTTCATACCTCAGGGCTTCATTTCAGCAACTACGTGAATCACCTGCGAATTACACGGGCCATCGAACTGCTGACCGACGGAGAATATACGGTACAGGAAATCGCCTATAAGGTAGGATTTAATACTCCCAACAACTTCAACAGAGTATTCAAGCAAATTACAGGCAAGTCGCCCAAAGCATACATTACGGGAGTCTGAAAAGCAAATATAACCAAAAGCCAGAGTACAAACACCGAGAAGGCTTAGCCGACAAGCCAAAAATATGTATCTTTGCCTTATTAAACTTAAGAATATATGAAAAAAAGAATCGCCTATCTGGTATTGTTCTTCGCAATCATGCTCTTGTTCTTCGTGTTGCAGAAACCATGCTTCATGCTTTACAATGATGCTCCCGGAAGAGCAGTTCCGTTTGTTGGCTACCTGCAGGTCATGCTGCACGGAATAAGCCTCGATGCCGCAACCACAGGTTACCTGACAGCCCTTCCATGGCTCACGATACTCATCAGCATCTGGTTTAAGAAATTTCCGTTACGGAGCATACTTACCGGATACTATGCCGTAATCTGCCTGCTGGTATCACTCATCTTTGTAGGCGACATGTGCCTTTACCCGTTCTGGAACTTCAAGCTCGATGCCTCCATCTTCTTATACCTGGACTCCCCAAAGAATGCCATGGCAAGCGTTTCTATCGGATTCATTCTGCTGAGAGTACTTATCATTCTCCTGCTTTCCGGCTTTCTTACTTGGATATTGTACAAGGTTACTCCCCGGCATCTGCCACCCACACGACGAAGAATAGCAGGAAGCATTGCTACCTTGCTGCTAGGAGGAGTATTATTTATCATCATCCGAGGCGGAATAAGTGAATCGACTTCAAACATCGGACAGGTTTATTTTTGCAACGATGAATTTCTCAACCATTCTGCCGTCAATCCAGCTTTCAGCCTGATAGCTTCAACCGGGAAAACCAAGAACTATGCCGAACAGTTCAATTTCTTCGATGAAATGCATCGGAAGGAATTATTCGATAACTTATACCCTACCGGAGGAGAAAATACCGTAGAACTGCTCAACACCAAACGTCCGAATATCCTGATTATCCTGATGGAAGGTTTCGGAGCCACTATGGTAGAATCATTGGGAGGTGTAAAAGGTGCCAGCCCGAACATCGACCGTCTTTCGAAAGAAGGTATCTGGTTTACCAACTGCTATGCCAACAGTTTCCGTACCGACAGAGGTACAGTCTGCACATTTAGCGGCTATCAGAGCTTTCCAGACCTTTCAGTTATGAAGATACCAGCCAAGAGTCGAACTTTGCCTTCCATCGCCGGAAAACTGGTAAAAGAAGGCTATCGTACCGACTTCCTGTATGGAGGTGACATTAATTTCACCAACATGAAGAGTTATTTGCTGGAAAGCGGTTATCAAAAGCTTACTGCCGATACAGATTTTCCCATGAGCCAGCACCAGAACGCATGGGGAGTGAACGATGATATTACCTTCGATCACCTCTACCAAATGCTGAAAGACCGGAAAGATTCCCCCTGGCATACCGCTTTTCTGACTCTGAGCAGCCATGAACCTTTCGAAGTCCCCTATCACCGCCTGAAGGAAAAGCAGCCCAATGCTTTTGCATTTACAGACCATTGTCTGGGTGAGTTCGTAGAACGTATTCGCAAAACATCAATATGGAACAATCTGCTTATTATATGTCTGCCCGATCATGGATTCTATTATCCCGCCGAAGGCAACGGACACGATGCGCGTATCCATCACATCCCGATGCTCTGGCTGGGAGGAGCTGTCAAGCAACCTATGGTCATCGACCAACTCATGAACCAGAGTGACCTGGCAGCTACCCTGCTTGCCCAACTGGACATCGATCACAGCGAATTCAATTTCAGTCGGAATATACTGGGCACTGAATATACTTATCCGTTCGCCTACTGGACATTTGGAGGAGGCTGTGCCTTTGCCGACAGTACCGGAGTTACACTCATGGATCTTAACGTGGACCAACCGGTACTGGAAACGCCTTCACCCAACGAGAACCGTATTTTACGAGGTAAAGCCATTCTGCAAAGTTCTTACGATGACCTGGGTGCAAGATAATAAGTCATAGAGAAATCATCTTTATACAGCAACAAAAAACTCATCGCCGGACCCCTGATAACAATATGGTCTGACGATGAGTTTTTTATTCTTTAAACTAGCAGAATATTATTCGACAAACTTTACTTTTGCTGCATCACGCGGCTTTGCAGCAGGAGTCTCATCCGGATAACCAAAGCCAATGCAATATAAGAGTTCATATCCTTCGCTGAATCCCAGCTTCTGCAAGTATTCGGCTGCCTCAGGGCTTCTCATAAAGCGTGCCGGAGTACCCAGACAACAACTGCCGATACCCATAGACCAAGCAGAAATCATCATGTTCTCAGCTAGCAGTCCACAGTCGAAAGGAGAACTTTCTGATTGTGTATCACGACCGATAAACACCACCGTAGGCGCATTGCGAAACATATTCTTGAAAGTCGGATCTTCGGCAACCTTCGGATTGGCCTTCTTATACAGTTCTGTCACTCCGTTGATATAATCAGCATTATCAACTACACGTACTTCCCACGGCTGACGGTTCATAGCATTAGGAGCATTGATACCGCACTCCACAATGGTCTGCATCTTTTCCCGTTCCACTGCCTGCGGCTTATACTGACGGATGCTGCGGCGTGTCATAATTGTTTCCACTACCTGATTCTTTACACTATCTTGTGCCGGAGTTTCTGCCGGAGCCTGTTGCTGCTGTGCTCCACCCCCACAAGCCATCAAAGGCAACAATAATACAGTCAAAGCCGCTTGTTTCAAGTTTTTCATAAGCATTCTTTTATCAATTAATAACGTTCGTCCATAAACTCTCTTATAAACAGTCTTAAAGCAACTAAAAACATTTGCCTAAAGTCGGCATAAAAATAGATTTTTTTCCGCTATTACAAGACTTTTTCCTCAAGAAAATCAGCAACAACCATCAGGGTGAAACAAAAAAATAAGAGGATACTCTTTCGAGTACCCTCTTACGCTGATTATCTTGTAACGTTAAGTTCTGATTACAATTTCGGACCAGCAGCAACCAAAGCTTTACCAGCTTCGTTACCTGTGAACTTAGCGAAGTTCTTGATGAAGCGAGCAGCCAAGTCTTTAGCTTTTTCTTCCCACTTGCAAGCGCAATCGTAAGTGTCACGCGGATCCAAGATCTTCGGATCAACACCCGGCAATTCAGTCGGAACAACGAAGTCGAAGTAAGGAATAGTCTTAGTAGGAGCTTTTTCGATAGAACCATCCAGGATAGCGTCGATGATACCACGAGTATCACGGATAGAAATACGTTTGCCAGTTCCGTTCCAACCAGTGTTAACCAAGTAAGCCTTAGCACCAGTCATCTTCATCTTCTTAACCAGTTCTTCTGCATATTTAGTTGGGTGCAATGACAAGAATGCAGCACCGAAGCAAGCAGAGAATGTCGGAGTCGGTTCAGTGATACCACGTTCTGTACCAGCCAACTTAGCAGTAAATCCTGACAGGAAGTAGTACTGAGCCTGTTCTTCGTTCAAGATAGATACTGGAGGCAATACACCGAATGCATCAGCAGACAAGAAGATAACTTGTTTTGCGTGAGGACCTTTAGAAACCGGTTTAACGATGTTGTTGATGTGGTAGATAGGATAAGAAACACGAGTGTTTTCTGTTACGCTCTTATCAGCGAAGTCAATCTTACCGTTAGCATCTACAGTAACGTTTTCCAGCAAAGCGTCACGTTTGATAGCGTTGTAGATATCCGGTTCAGATTCCTTATCCAAGTTGATAACCTTAGCGTAGCAACCACCTTCGTAGTTGAATACACCTTCGTTATCCCATCCGTGTTCGTCATCACCGATCAACAGACGTTTCGGGTCAGTAGACAAAGTTGTCTTACCTGTACCAGACAGACCGAAGAAGATAGCTGAGCTCTTGCCTTCCTTGTCTGTGTTAGCAGAACAGTGCATAGAAGCGATACCACGCAACGGGTTGAAGTAGTTCATCATAGAGAACATACCTTTCTTCATTTCACCACCGTACCAAGTGTTCAGGATAACCTGTTCCTTAGTAGTCAAGTTGAATACAACAGCTGTTTCTGAGTTCAGACCCAGTTCTTTGTAGTTTTCAACTTTAGCTTTAGAAGCGTTGTAAACAACGAAGTCAGGTTCGAATGATTCCAATTCTTCTTTAGAAGGACGGATGAACATGTTAGTTACGAAGTGAGCCTGCCATGCAACTTCCATGATGAAACGAACTTTCAGACGAGTAGCTTCGTTAGCACCGCAGTAACCATCAACTACATACAGTTTCTTGTTTGACAATTCTTTTGAAGCCAAAGCTTTCAAAGCGTTCCAAGTTTCTGTAGTAACAGGTTTGTTATCGTTTTTGTATTCTTCTGAAGTCCACCATACAGTGTTTTCACTTGTAGCGTCTTTTACCAAGAATTTATCTTTAGGAGAACGACCAGTGTAGATACCAGTCATTACGTTTACTGCACCCAGTTCAGTTACCTGACCTTTTTCATAACCTTCCAGACCAGCTTTTGTTTCTTCAGCGAACAATACGTCGTAAGAAGGATTGTGTACGATTTCTACGGTTCCAGTGATACCGTACTTAGTAAGATCTAAATTTGCCATTGTTCAAATGATTAATTTGGTTATTATATCAAATGTTTAGTTTTCCGTTTATACCGTCCAATAGACCAGTAAGTTCAGACCCCCTCGTCTTTGGCGATACAAAAGTAGTAGTTTATTTTTAAACTAAAGAAGTTATTACAGAAAAAAATCCGTAATAAAGTAAAGATTTATACTTGTGTAACAAATCTGTCATTTCGACATTGCAACTATGAATATTATGACCTGAAACAAGAAGTCTGTTTACCTAATTTTTCAAGATTAAAGCCCTATCAAAAGAAATTCACGATACAAATAAAACTTCCGAAGTCGCAACTATCCTTGCTTTACTAACTACCTCTAATAAAGTACATTATTTGACAGTATCCAAAGTTCCGGACAATCTTTACTGCCAAAGGAAATGTTTATCACTTCCACATCGGCCACAACACATCCGCATCGCCATATCTGGAAAGAAGCGAATACAAACAAAAACAAGCCCAAGAGTACACTAATCCTCCTATTTATATTGCTAAAACTTATCTTGCCGACTTTACCTCCACAAGACACAACCCGTTTACACCTGATATATTTCACGAATTATCCGTATATTTGCGGCATAAACATGTAACAATCAAAAAAAGAGAAACAATCTATGAAAATTGTAGAACTGAACCGGAATAATAGTATTCTAAACCAGTATCTGGCAGAGATTCGCGATGTAAATATACAAGGTGACAGCCTGCGTTTCCGCCGTAACATTGAGCGTATCGGAGAAATTATGGCATACGAAATCAGCCGTGACCTTCCTTATCAGCCGCTGGAAATACAGACGCCCTTAGCCATGGCAACCGAAAATGTTCCTGCCATACAGCCTGTCATTGCTACCATCCTGCGTGCCGGACTGCCGTTGCACCGGGGATTCATTAATTATTTCGACCACGCTGAGAATGCTTTTGTTTCGGCTTACCGCAAATACATAGATGCCGACAATTTTGATATTCATATAGAGTACATTGCTTCTCCACGTCTAGACGGAAAGACACTGATTCTGGTAGACCCGATGCTGGCTACAGGCGGTTCAATGGAGCTTGCCTACAAAGCATTGCTCACCAAGGGTGAACCTGCACACATACATATTGCATCCGTCATTGCCAGCCGACAGGCAGTGGAACATGTACAGAAGGTATTTCCGCGGGACAAAACTACGGTATGGTGTGCAGCCGTCGATCCGGAACTGAACGCGCACTCTTACATTGTACCGGGACTGGGAGATGCCGGTGACTTGTGTTACGGAGAAAAAGAATAGGCTGTTTCGGAGCAAGCATGCTTTTGTTCCGGAAATTCACGGGCAAGTATGAATTGTTTTTTGTACAAAAGATTTTAGTTTTTGTACAAAAAAAATAAAAAGATGCAGATGTTTCATTTCTTCCTTGCAGAAAAACAAATTAAGATATCAGGGGAAAAAGAGAACATCATTTAAATAACGAAATAAATGAGGCTGTCTCAAATTGAAATATAATTTGAGATGGCCTTTTTTGTGTCTGCAAAA
>ENA-ORTG01001665-ORTG01001665.1-human-gut-metagenome-genome-assembly--contig:-NODE-1665-length-19534-cov-14.294574_pt1 | contig 19534 bp, 18 predicted proteins | sample MGYA00241906_ERZ509176 | MGnify/ENA primary metagenome ERZ509176 (study PRJEB26280, sample SAMEA2338811) | human gut metagenome | biome: human gut; feature: human-associated habitat; material: faeces...
CGCAAAGGTAGGTTTGTGAATAATGTGCGTCAAGGCGGAAAATAGTATGGTTACAAAAGCACAAATAATAAACAATATACATTACCATTGCCTACAAAAAGGTATTTAAATTATCAAGACAACAAGAAGTATAAAAAAATGGATTTTAGAAGAATAAACACTCTTATTTTCATGTCAATAAATACAATAAGTTATTTACATTCTTGAACATATACTTTATTTATCTTCAGCACCTCACTAAAAAATGATTTTACATCGTCACTATTCTCTATATCATTCAATATCCTATGATATACAAAATATGAATTTGCCAGTACGATACCATCTCGCATCGGTCGGAATATAACCATACTTTGCCAACCTCTTTCATAGAGATACAAATACAAGACAGGTTCTTTTAGATTCATTTCATAAAAAAATGCATCTTCATATACCAATAGAGAAGTAGCAGCAAGTGAAGCAGATCCATTTAACGCACTCAATTGAACCGGAATAGACCTTACCATCCTTTCAATTATTATAGAATCTGAATTATCTGATATTTTTAAGGATGATTGTAGATGGCTGACACAAAATACTTTTTCAGGAATATCGTATTTACATTGAGAAATATCCGCTATAATCTTGTTGACTTCCTTCGAATTGCTACATAAATTTAGATACTCCTGGTTATTAGACAGTTGACTCATTTTCAGCGTAAGTTGTATTCCATGCTCCTTCAATGACATTTGTCCTTTTAACGTTTGCAAGGAACCAATTCTAATGTTTGTAACCGTATCATTTTCTCCAATTATAGACAAATCCTTGTCTTGCGTCGCTTTCGCCCGAAGGTGCTTTTGCTTACTAACACAACTTACGTCACTCGTATATCCGGCTGAGGTAATACCAACACTCAGAGTATCAGCCAGGCATTGAAGGTCACTTATAACAACCCATGAAAGCAGTATGAACAGTAACTTTTTCATAACTTATTACCTTAAAGTAGTCAAAGATAAAAAATAAACAGGATAACCTAATCAATTATTTGACTATTCTTTTCCTGCTAGGTTTAAGCAAATTAGCTCTTATTGTATTCAATATGAGTTCCCCTTTTGGTAATAGACAAGCATATCCTTTTTTCTAATTCGCCGATGTGCATGGTGTGTATACCTCCTTGCTGCCGTCAATAGTTGCCGATTTCTTGTGTCCGGATGGCATTTTGCGGGACGCCTGTATTAGTAAATCAGATAATGAACCTTGTCGGGTACGATTTCGATTTCGGATATACTTGTCACTTCAATGTAACGCTCATTGGTTTACGCCTGCAAGGAAAAGGTCGCCGATAAGCTGATAATGAATGCCGATAGTCTTGTTTTCATAAGGCTACTACTTAATTTCAAATTCTGCACTCAATTCTATATACTCTCTTTTCGCAGAGAACGATTTACATATCCGGTATTTCCCTTTGGGAAGATGATAGTACCTGCCGACAGGGAAACGAAAGCAATATAATAAAGGTGCTTTTTGCTTGTCAAACCCATCATCAAACCAACTTCTATCGCCTTTTGTCTTAGCTATAGCCCATTCTGTCCCATTCCATTGTTCTAATTTCCAACCTCTTCCATATATCAGCGAGACTGATGTCGGGTTTGCAACGAACACATTTACGACTTGTACATTCTCCCAATAAACAGGACGTTCCGTCCACATAGAAATAGGTTTATCCTTGTATTTGTCCGGCAAGTCTTCGACATACCAAAGGCAACACTCCGGCGTATCATAGATGATGGTATCCTTATCCGCCGATACAACTTGGATGCTTGTAAGCGTATCGTTTCCACCGATGATAGCCAATTCCTTATCCGGCGTTGCTTCCGACTGGAACTGTTGCCGTTTATTGGTGCAACTCAGGCAAACTGCACCTGATAACATTACGAATAAAATTATTGTTCTCATTGTAGAGACTCTCCTTTCTTGTTAATGTATTGCCATTCATTGCTTACCCATTCGTGATGTTCTCCGTCAAACATGATTTTTTCCTCTCCTGTAAATGTGACCTTTACTTTGCCGTTCTCAAATGTATGGGCTATCAGTTTACTTTTTTCTTCCGAAAGAATATGGGTACTGTCCATACAGATTTGCGATATTCTCCTTTACCATAATAATTTATAGTAGGTGTCCAGCGAGGCATTTCTTTGATTATTTCCAAAACTTGGTTATCCCAATCTTGAATACCACAACTACGCAAAATCTTTGGATCATATATTTCTCCGTACGAATTGATTCGTATGGTATAGATTCCTCTTATTTGCTGCTTGTCGCCCAATAAGGCTGGATCGTACACCAATCGTTGAGTGATATAATTTTGTGCAGACCATGGTTTCCCGTCTTGAAAATAAGATACAGCTTCCCACTCAACGAAGCTCTGCCTTATATTTTCTTCTGCAATGCTGTCTGCCTTTAGTCTATCCCTATAATGTTGTGGTAGAAAAGGAACGTATACAGTATAAAGGCACTCCATCCGTTTGCCGTTCTTGTCTCGGCATGGTAGGCAGTGAGGAAGCTCCTTTAGCAGTCTTATGACTTCCCGATCGAAATCTTTATGTGTTGTTGTCAATATGTTAATACTACGTGGAAGTCCTAATGTGTCAACTGAAAACATAACCACCGAATATCCACTCTGATTTGTTTCCAAGAGATGTTCAGGATAAATCATTTGAGAAGTAAAATACTTTTCCAAGTCGTAATTCCATTTCGCCCAACGAGGAGGTTCGATGATTGACAAATCTTTAATTGGCCTCCCCGATATATCCAGCACACCCACGTTCCAAATGTTTCCTGCACGCCAAATACTATCCAAACGGTTCTCATTCTGCCGTTGTCCTTGCGCGCTGCTATCACTCGTATATCCGGCAGAGGTAATACCAACACTCAGAGTATCAGCCAGACATTGAAGGTTACTTATAACGATCCATGAAAGCAGTATGAACAGTAACTTTTTCATAAACTATTATCTAAAGGTATTCAAATATAAATAAACAGGATAACCTAATCAATTATTTGACTATTCTTTTCCTGTTAGGTTTAAGTAAATTAGCTCTTATTGTATTCTTTCCCTACATCAATGTGAGAAATGTACTTTCACACCGACATCACCTGTCAACACAACAGTCTCGACGTTAAATCATCCAACCTCATTTCTTCCATTTCTCAAGGTTATTCCACAGATTTTCCGTAAGTTTGTCCCTCAACATAAAAACTTACATTATGAAACGAATTTTTCTTGCATATATCTGTCTGTTGCTTTGTGTTTCAGGTAATTTGCCGGCACAAAGTCTGGAAAAGAACATCGAACAACGACTGACAGATTATTTTACAAACTATCAGACGAGTTATGCCAATATCGGCAAGTGCAAGCTCGATCATTTTACAGTCGACCATGAGCACAAGATCTTACAGGTATATGCTAACGATAATTTCGGCTACCAGCCGTTTACCGAAGAAAATACGCAAGCTATTTACCGCTCACTCAAGCAACTGCTGCCAGGCCCGGTCAATTATTATCAAATTACTCTTTATGCCGACGGTCAGCCTATTGAGAATCTGGTTCCCAACTTCATGCGTAAAAAGGGAAAAGACAAGAGTCGCTTGTACGGTAAAATAGAATACAAAGGGGATGCATGGACGCAGAATATCTCAAAACCTTTTAAAGTCAGTCAGGGATTGCAGGACCGCCATATCGCCGTATGGCAAAGTCATGGGAAGTTTTACAAGAACGACCGCAACGAATGGCGCTGGCAGCGTCCGCGTCTGTTCGGTACTACCGAGGACTTATACACGCAATCCATTGTAGTTCCTTATCTAATTCCGATGCTCGAAAATGCAGGAGCGGTGGTCTTCACACCACGTGAACGCGACTGGCAGAAAAATGAAGTGGTGGTAGACAACAATACGTGTACTCCCGGCAGCCGGTATTTCGAAAAGAACGACAAGAAAAAATATGTGTGGAAGACTACCTCACAACCCGGATTTGCACAGAAGTATCTCCGGTATCCCGACAACTACAATCCGTTCCGCGACGGTACGGCGCGATTTATTCCTACCCAGTCGAAGCCGGAAAAAGCTTTTGCCGAATGGATTCCCAACATTCCCGAAACCGGAAAATATGCTGTCTATGTCAGTTATCAAACACTGCCCGAGAGTGTTTCCGATGCTAAATACCTGATTTTCCACAAAGGAGGGGTTACCGAATTTAAGGTGAACCAGCAAATGGGTGGTGGAACCTGGGTTTATTTAGGCACATTCGAGTTCGACAAAGGAACGAATGACTACGGTATGGTTGTACTGAGTAATGAAAGTTCACAGAAAGGTGTGGTTTGTGCCGATGCCGTCCGCTTTGGAGGGGGCATGGGAAACATCATCCGTGGCGGAAACGTCAGCGGGGTTCCGCGCTATCTGGAAGGGGCTCGTTACTGGGGACAATGGGCCGGTATGCCGTACGAAGTGTACAGCAAGAGTAAAGGTGAAAACGATTATAACGACGACATCAATGCACGGTCGCTAATGACGAACTACCTGAGTGGCGGTTCGGTATACAATCCTACAGAACAAGGACTGAAGGTTCCTTTCGAACTGACTTTCGCCATGCACAGCGATGCCGGTTTCAAGACTGATGATGCACTGGTCGGCTCACTGGGTATCTATACAACGGATTTCAACGACGGTAAGGTAAACAGTGGAGTTTCCCATTATACGTCGCGCGACTTGACGGATATGGTGCTGACCGGATTGCAAAAGGATATCAGTTCCCGCTTCGGCATACAATGGGCACGCCGCAGCATGTGGAACCGGAATTATAGTGAAACCCGACTGCCGGCTGTTCCCTCGATGATACTCGAAACGCTTTCGCATCAGAATTTCGCCGATTTGAAGCTGGGTTATGAACCGGATTTCAAGTTTACGGTAGCCCGATCGGTATACAAATCGATCTTGAAATACCTTGCAGAAATGCATCACAGCAGTTATACGGTTCAGCCGTTGCCGGTAAGCCATTTCGCCATCAGCGAAGGAAAGAAGAAAAATACATTCGAACTGCGCTGGACTCCTACCGAAGACCCATTGGAATCTACGGCAAAAGCGCAGGGATATGTAGTGTATACGCGCATCGGATACGGTGGCTTCGACAATGGTACATATGTAAAAGGAACCAGTTTTACAGCCAAAGTAGAACCGGGTCTGATTTACAGCTTCAAGGTTACTGCCGTCAATAAAGGAGGCGAAAGTTTTCCTTCGGAAATTCTGTCGGCATACAAGGCAAAGAGAAGCAAAGGTACGGTACTGATTGTAAATGCTTTCCATCGTACCTGCGGACCGGAATCGATGAATACGCTGATGATGCAGGGCTTCGACATTCAGTCCGATCCGGGGTTGCCATACATCAGCACAACGGCATTCTGTGGTTATCAGCAAAACTTTAACCGTACTAAAGCCGGTATCGAAACGGAAGAGGGACTGGGATATAGTGGAAACGAACTGGAAGGCATGCAGATTGCCGGAAATACATTCGACTATCCGTTTGTACATGGAAAGGCTATTCAGATGGCTGGACGGTATTCATTTGTATCGTGTAGCAGTGAAACGCTCGAAAGTGGTTCTACGGATTTAAGCCCGTATTACATGGTCGATCTGATTTATGGGGCAGAAAACAAACCATTAAGCAACCGGATACAGCAGACGCTTACGGCCTATTGCCAGAACGGAGGACGTTTGTTTGTAAGTGGTTCATACATCGGCAACAAACTGGGAGATACTAACTTTACCGGTAATGTATTGAAGTATACCTACGGAGGAAGTATGAAGCAGGTACGTTCGGGAGAAATTTTCGGTACAAACATCCGCTTCCAGATACCTCGCAGTGCCAACGAACAGACCTACGCCGTGCCTGCACCCGATTGTATTCTTCCTATCGGTCAGGCTTTCCCGATATTCAGTTATACCGAAGGGAATCAATGTGCCGGAGTGGCTTACAAAGGAACATACCGCACTTTTGTACTGGGATTCCCCTTTGAAAGCATCATGAAAGCCGAACAGCGGACGCATATCATGAAGTCTATGCTCAACTTTTTTGAAGCGAAATAACAATGTTCTTGTAGTGTGCGGATGCAAATTCTTTTGTGTTCATGACTCTTTATTCATTTAATTTTTTACCTTTGCTCATGTAAACGTTAAAATTTAATCAAGACTATGTACACAATACAGACAAATGCCTCTGGCACACGTAGCATGGAAATATCGGAAGAGCATCTGAAAACTATTGAGAAATATGCTTTGTTCCAACAATTGATAGACAGCAATGGAATTGTAGACGAATCGGTTCTTGACAAACTGAAGTTGAATGTGCGCTCGCTCATCGCTGCTCAAACCGAAAACTGCAAGGACTTGCTGGATCTTTGCATTGACGTAATTTACCATAACAATATGAAAGCGTTCGGACTTCACCAGTTGATTCTGCTTTATATCAAGTGGGAAAACGAAAAGGCGGAGGAAGAAGAGAAAGAGGAAGAAAAAGAAGAAGAATAAACACAGGGAAGAGCTTGTTTAAATTTTATACAGACCTGCTTTTAAAGGGTTTTCTTGTCTGCCGGCTTCTGCATATCGGGCTGGAAAATCTGAAGAAGAAAGTATGTTAAGAGTCTTATTGGAAAATTTAAACAAGCTCTAATCTTGTTCTGGAAAGAGAGTATATAATAATGCAGCAAGACTGCAAGTAACTAAAAACGTTGAAATTTGAAAGAGTATAAACTGACTGACTGGTTGCCTACAACCAAAAAAGAAGTGGAATTGAGAGGATGGGACGAACTGGATGTAATCTTGTTCAGTGGTGATGCGTATGTGGATCATCCTTCGTTTGGTGCTGCCGTTATCGGACGTATGCTGGAAGCGCAAGGACTGAAAGTGGCTATCGTGCCACAGCCGAACTGGCGTGATGACTTGCGCGACTTTAAGAAACTGGGACGGCCACGACTGTTTTTCGGCGTTTCGGCCGGCTGTATGGACAGTATGGTAAACAAATATACTGCCAACAAGCGCTTGCGCAGCGAAGATGCCTATACTCCCGACGGACGACACGATATGCGTCCGGAATATCCAAGCATTGTTTATACTCAAATTCTGAAGAAACTTTATCCTGACGTTCCTGTCGTTTTAGGCGGTATAGAGGCTTCCTTGCGACGGTTGACGCATTATGACTACTGGGTGGACAAGGTTCGTCCGTCTATCTTGATTGAATCAGGAGCCGACTTGCTGATTTACGGTATGGGAGAAAAACCTATCACCGATTTGTGCAAGCACCTGAAGGCTGAAAATGTGTTGCCGCACGATTTGTTGCAGACGGCTTATCTCTGCCGGAAATCTCAGTTCGTGCCTGAAGAAAACGATCTGCGTCTTTTTTCTCACGAAGAATGTCTGAAGGATAAAAAGAAGCAGGCTCAGAACTTCCGACACATAGAAGAAGAATCGAATAAATACGAAGCTGCCCGCATTTATCAGGAGGCAGGCAATGAAGTGGTTGTAGTCAATCCTCCGTACCCGCCCATGACGCAGGGGGAACTCGATATGTCGTTCGACTTGCCTTATACGCGTTTGCCTCATCCTAAATATAAGGGGAAACGAATTCCGGCGTTCGACATGATAAAATTTTCGGTCAACATTCACCGAGGATGTTTTGGGGGATGTGCATTCTGTACTATCTCCGCGCATCAGGGAAAGTTTATCGTAAGCCGAAGCAAGGAAAGTATCTTAAAGGAAGTCAAGGCAATAACGGAAATGCCCGATTTCAAGGGATATTTAAGTGACCTGGGTGGTCCGTCGGCAAACATGTATGCCATGCATGGACGCGACGAGCGGATGTGTCGCCGATGCAAGCGCCCGTCGTGCATTCATCCGAAGGTTTGTCCGAATCTGAATACCGACCATCGTCCGTTGCTGGATATTTATCATGCGGTCGATGCACTCCCCAAAATAAAGAAGAGCTTTATCGGCAGTGGAGTACGTTACGACTTGCTGCTGCACGAAAGCAAAGATCCGGAAGTGAATAAAAGTACGGCCGAATACACAAGAGAACTGATAGCACGCCATGTGAGTGGACGCCTGAAAGTGGCTCCTGAACACACCAGCGACCGGGTGCTTTATATCATGCGTAAACCGCCGTTCGAACAGTTCTACCGTTTCAAACGCATCTTCGACCGGATCAATAAGGAGCTGAACCTGCGCCAACAAATCATTCCTTATTTCATCAGTAGCCACCCCGGCTGCACGGAAGAGGATATGGCCGAACTGGCTGTAATAACCAAACGACTGGACTTCCATCTGGAACAGGTACAGGACTTCACTCCTACCCCGATGACTGTAGCTACGGAAGCATGGTATACCGGTTATCATCCTTATACGCTGGAACCCGTCTTTTCGGCAAAGAGTCAGAAAGAAAAGCTAGCACAACGCATGTTTTTCTTCTGGTATAAGCCGGAAGAACGACGCGCCATTATCAATGAGCTGAAGAAGATAGGACGCAGCGATCTGATAGACAAGCTGTACGGCAGATAGGAATCTGACAAAATACCCTAAATAGGGTATTTATAAAAAGAACGGCAGAACGTATCTTTGCAGCAAATAACAAAACGAACATGAATATAGCTGCACTTATCTCAGGCGGAGTAGACAGTGCCGTAGCCGTACACTTACTCTGCGAACAGGGATATAAACCCGACTTATTTTATATCAAGATAGGAATGGATACCGACAACGAACTCAGTTGTACGGCTGAGGAAGATATCGAGCTGGCTTCGGCTACGGCCCATCGTTACGGACTGAAATTGAACATTGTCGACCTTCAGAAAGAGTATTGGGATAATGTCGTAGCATATACCATAGAAAAGGTCCGTAAAGGACTTACCCCTAACCCGGACGTGATGTGCAACAAGCTGATTAAATTTGGCTGTTTCGAGCAGAAAGCCGGATATGCTTACGATAAAATCGTCACCGGACATTATGCCTCTACTTGCCTGATAGACGGAAAGACCTGGCTGGCTACGGCCAAAGATCCGATAAAAGACCAGACTGATTTTCTGGCACAAATTGACTATCTGCAAGTTTCAAAACTATGGTTTCCACTGGGGAATTACATGAAATCGGAAATACGGGAGATTGCATCCAAGGCAAAGCTTCCCAGTGCACAGCGTAAAGACAGCCAGGGGATTTGCTTTCTCGGGAAAATCAACTACAACGATTTTATCAGACGCTTTCTGGGAGAGCGGCCGGGCAATATCATCGAACGGGAAACAGGCCGGAAAATCGGTACGCACCGTGGTTTCTGGTTCCATACTATCGGCCAGCGTAAAGGACTGGGACTTAGCGGAGGACCGTGGTTTGTCGTAGATAAAGACACCGAAAACAACATCTTATATGTATCACACGGGGATGATACGGAACAACAGTACGGTTACAAATTCCGACTTGTCGACTTCCACTTCATCACAGATAATCCGTGGATAACAGGAGCAGAACAAGAAATCCGTTTTAAAATCCGTCATACAGATGCCTTTCAAGAAGGAAGTCTTGTATTTGATAATGGAACATGTTATATTGAAAGTAAAAACAGAGTACAAGGCATCGCCCCCGGACAATTTGGAGTCATCTATGATAAAGATGCTCATTTATGTATCGGAAGCGGAGAAATACGGAAATAGTATTTTCTGTTCCTGAAAAAATCGGGCACAAGTGCAGCTCTCTCCTGCATAACCTGTGCCTGATTCTATTATTTCATGTGTTGAAACTGATCGATCAATGATGTCAAATTGGCTGTAAACAGTCGGGCCGAAATGGCAAGAAGAATAATACCGAAAAACTTACGGATAATATAGATACCACCCTTACCTAACAGGCGTTCAATACGGTCGGTCATCTTCAGTACGATATACACCCATACCATATTTAGCAAGAGGGCCAATACGATGTTGATAGTCGCATATTCGGCACGAAGTGACAACAAGGTAGTAAAAGCGCCGGCTCCAGCAAGCAAAGGAAAGACCAAAGGTACTAGTGTAGCTTCCTTTATAGGTCCTGTATTTTTGAAAATTTCTATATCAAGAATCATTTCCAATGACATCAGAAATATGACAAAAGCACCTGCGACCGCAAAAGAAGCAATATCTACTTGAAACAGTTTCAGCATCATATCGCCGGCAAAAAAGAATCCCAGTAATAATGCCGATGCTACAAGTGTAGCTTGAATGGCATTCACCGAACGCCCTTTCTGCTTCAAATCTAGAATAATCGGTACGGCACCAATTATATCAATCACGGCAAACAATACAATAAATGCGCTTATCAGCTCTTGAAAATTCAAACTTCCCATATTCTTAAAATGAAATTTTATACAAAGTTATGCAAAAATACCTACATAACAAGAAAGCAGCCAAACATTATCAGACGGAAATAAACGATAAAAAAGGTAAAAGGCAAAAATACATTCAAAATATTCGCTACTTTTGTACGTTAAAATATAACTTAATAAAGTTAAATGCCAATGCAGAGCACAATGTATGATAAGCTTTTATTGCTCCCTCTGTTTCAAGGACTATGCAAAGAAGACTTTACCGCTATACTGGAAAAAGTTAGATTGCATTTTCAGAAGTATACAGCCGGAAGCTGCATTGTAAAACAGGGTGATTATTGTAATAATATCATTTTCATTTTACAAGGCGAAACACGCGCCGAGTCGGCAGACCAGGCATATCATTATACAATCCATGAAACATTAAAAAGTCCGCAGATTATCGAGCCTTACTCTTTGTTCGGTATGTATCCGCAATATACGGCATCGTATTATGCACATACCAATGTGAACGCCGTAACCATCGACAAGGCTTATATTTTATCGGAACTCAACAAGTATGAAATATTTCAGCTCAATTACCTGAACATGCTGAGCAATCGTGCACAGACTGTTTACCGAAAGCTCAAAAGCCCGCATGCCAGTGACACGCTGGAGAAAATCATCAATTTCATGCTGCTACGCTGTATAACTCCCGCCGGAGAAAAGAAACTCCAGATTCGAATGGAGGATCTGGCCGAACAGATAGATGATACACGAATTAATGTTTCGAAGGTGCTGAATGAGCTGAAAAACGAAGGAATCATTCGTTTGAGTCGCCGAGTCATCGAAATACCCGACATGGAAGCACTAAGTCATTACAAAGAAAACAAAAAAAAATTATTTATGGAAAATCCATTTTTACAGCCTTATAACACCCCTCACGGAACTGTTCCATTCGACAAGATATCCCTTGTACATTATGAACCGGCTATCCGTGAAGGCATGAATCAGGAAGATGAAGAAATTAATGCCATCGTTACCAATCCGGAAAAACCGACATTCAACAATACGATATTGGCTTTGGAACAATCGGGAGAACTGCTGGAACGAGTTACTACGGTTATGTTTAACCTGATGAGTGCCGAAACTTCCGACGAACTGGAAGCTATTGCCGAAAAAATGATGCCTCTGCTTTCTGAGCATAGCAACAATATCAGCCTGAACGAGGATTTGTTCAAGCGTATAAAGGCCGTCTACGATGAACGTGAAACGCTTGAACTGACAGCGGAAGAACGACGCTTACTGGAAAAGACGTACGACGGTTTTGTACGCAACGGAGCTAATTTGTCTGCTAAGGATAAAGCTACATTCCGAAAGATCAGCATGGAGCTCAGTACGCTGACGCTTCGTTTTTCACAAAATCATCTCAAGGAAACAAACAATTACGAGCTGGTACTTAACTCGGAAGAGCAGCTGAAAGGTCTTCCGGAAAGTGCCATCGAAGCGGCTGCACACACAGCTAAGGAGAAAGGTAAGTCAGGATGGGTTATTACCTTGCAGGCTCCTAGCTATGTTCCTTTCATGAAATATTGTGATGACCGAAATCTGCGACGGGAACTCTATATGGCTTACAACACGCAGTGCATGCACGATAATGAGCAAAACAATCTGGAGATTGTAAAACAACTGGTAAACTTACGTATGCAACTTGCTCAGTTGCTCGGATTCAAGGATTACGCGGACTATGCATTACGCAAACGCATGGCAGAAAACAGCGACAATGTATACCGGTTACTCGATCAGCTCTTAGAAGCATATACCCCAACTGCCCATAAGGAGGTGGAAGAAGTAGAAGCCCTTGCCAAAAAGTTGGAAGGCGATGACTTCAAGCTGATGCCTTGGGATTTTTCGTATTATTCCGAGAAACTGAAAAATGAAAAGTTCAATTTCGACGAAGAAATACTGCGTCCTTATTTCGAACTGAGCCGTGTGAAAGAAGGAGTTTTCGGACTGGCAACACGTTTGTATGGTATCTCATTCAAGGAAAACAAAAACATTCCGGTTTACCATCCGGATGTGCAAGCGTATGAAGTATACGATAAAGACGGTAGCTACCTGGCCGTACTTTATACAGACTTTCATCCTCGTGCCGGTAAACGCTCGGGAGCCTGGATGACAAGCTACAAGGAGCAATGGATAGAAGCCGACGGCACCAATAATCGTCCTCATGTTTCTGTAACCATGAACTTTACCAAACCAACGCCTGACAAGCCGGCACTGCTGACATTCTCGGAAGTCAATACTTTTTTGCATGAATTTGGACATGCACTTCACGGAATATTTGCCAATACGAGGTTTAAAAGTATGAGTGGAACAAATGTTTACTGGGATTTTGTGGAACTTCCCTCGCAAATTATGGAAAACTTTGCAATTGAAAAAGATTTTCTTAATACATTTGCATGTCACTACCAGACAAATGAACCGATTCCTGAAGATTTGTTGCAACGAGTCATTGATGCATCAAACTTTAATGTAGCCTACGCTTGTCTGCGACAACTCAGCTTTGGTTTTCTCGATATGGCATGGTACACACGAAGAGAAAGCTTCGAAGGCGACGTACGCGAATACGAACATGAGGCATGGAAACGTACGCAATTATTACCTCAAATAGAAGATACGTGTATGACCGTACAATTCGGACATATTATGTCGGGAGGATATTCGGCTGGATATTATAGCTACAAGTGGGCAGAGGTACTTGATGCTGATGCTTTCTCTGTCTTCAAGGAGAAAGGCATTTTCAACAAGAATGTAGCACAATCTTTCCGCGACAATATTTTGTCAAAAGGAGGAACGGAACATCCAATGGTGCTTTACAAACGTTTCCGGGGACAGGAACCTACAATTGATGCATTATTAAAACGAAATGGTATAAAATGAAACAAAAAATAAAAAAATACGGAGCCTGCTTATTACTGCTTGCCTTGCCTTTTTTGTTCGCCGGCTGCAATCAGGAAGATGACATCAATGAAATCTTCGTAAGCGGAGAATGGTTATTGGTCAATTACTATACAGGAATAGACTGGAATAATTATAATGCGAATGCAACACCACAATACAATAAGCGTGAAGACCTGAAAGTAATCAATAAGTTCAGCATTACATTTGGTGAAGACGGAAGTGTACAAGGTAACATAGAAAATGGTACATACACCGGGAAATGGCAGGCCAACCCTAAAGACCGCTCTATCGCAATTACCCGCATAGAATGTAGTGTCAGCTTATCTGGAAAGAACAAGGAGTTCATAGATAAACTGAAAAAGGTTCAATTTTATCAGGGTAACAACTTAATGTTGCGTCTCGCTCCGAACGAACGTACTACTTGCATGCAATTCAGACATTTAAAATAATATGGAAAGTACAGAAAGCAAACAGGAAATACTCGATAAGCGCTATATGCGAATGGCTACTATCTGGGCAGAAAACTCATATTGCAATCGACGGAAAGTGGGAGCGTTGATTGTAAAAAATAAAATGATCATTTCCGACGGATACAATGGTACTCCTGCCGGATTTGAAAATGTTTGCGAAGATGAACATGGCATAACCAAGCCTTATGTCCTTCACGCAGAAGCCAATGCCATCACCAAAATAGCTAGATCGAACAATAGCAGCGAAGGTGCCACGCTTTATGTCACGGCATCTCCCTGCATAGAATGTGCAAAACTTATCATCCAGGCGGGAATAAAACGGGTTGTTTTTGCCGAAAAATATCGTTTGGAAGATGGTTTGGAACTTTTGAAACGTGCGAATATAGAACTGGTTTATTTAAATCCTAATGAATAAATAGATATGAGCAGCAACAAAAATAAATTGATACCTTTTCTGATGGCTATCTGTCTGGTGGCAGGTATCTTGATAGGAACATTTTACACAAACCATTTTTCCGGCAACAAATTGGGAATCATCAACACATCTTCCAATAAGTTGAATGCCTTGTTGCACATTATCGACGAACAGTATGTAGATACTGTCAACATGTTTAATCTGGTGGAAGAGGCTATGCCGCAGATTCTTGCAGAACTGGACCCTCACTCTTCTTACATACCGGCCAAAGATCTTGAAGCGGTAAATTCGGATTTGAAAGGTAGCTTCAGTGGTATCGGCGTTCAATTTACCATACAAGATGATACAATTCACATCAACAGTGTCATTCCAGGGGGCCCCTCCGAAAAGGTGGGATTGCTTGCCGGCGACCGTATTGTAGAAGTAGACGACTCTAGCTTCGTAGGTAAAATAGTTACCAACGAGGAAGCTATGCGCCGTCTGAAAGGAGAAAAAGGCAGTAAAGTCAAGTTAGGCATTTACCGACCGGGAGAAAAAGATATCTTGCATTTTACGATTGTACGCGGCGATATCCCCGTCAAGAGTATTGATGCAGCTTACATGGTTAATGATAAATTCGGATATGTAAAAGTCAACAAGTTCGGCGAAACAACTTATCCGGAACTGCTCGTTGCCTTAGCCAAACTGGCACAGGCTAATTGTAAGGGAATGATCATAGACCTCCGTGGAAATACGGGTGGTTATATGGCTGCCGCCATCCAAATGGTAAATGAGTTCTTGCCCAACAACAAACTTATTGTCTACACAGAAGGTAGAAAATCTCCACGTGAAAATTACACATCCAACGGCACAGGAAGCAGTCAGACGATGCCGCTCATTGTTCTGATGGATGAAGGTTCTGCATCGGCGAGTGAAATCTTTGCAGGAGCTATTCAAGATAATGACCGTGGTACAATTATCGGTCGTCGTTCATTCGGAAAAGGACTGGTTCAGCAACCTATTGAATTCAGTGACGGATCGGCTATCCGACTGACAATCGCACGTTATTATACTCCTTCGGGACGCTGTATCCAGAAGCCTTACGAAAAAGGTAATGACGCTGAATACGAAATGGATATTATCACTCGATATGAACATGGAGAATTCTTCTCTGCTGATAGTATCAAACAAAATATCAAGGAAATATATCATACCGGTCTAGGACGTACAGTCTACGGCGGCGGAGGTATTATGCCGGATATCTTTGTTCCGCAAGATACTACGGGCATGACTTCTTATTACAGAATGGCTGCTACACGTGGATTGATTGTCCGATATACTCTCGATTATACGGATAAAAACCGCAGCAAACTTCAGGAATATGACACACCGGAAAAGATGGAAGCTTATCTGAAAAAACAGAATTTGCTTGAGAAATTTGCAGAATACGCAGAGAGCAAAGGACTGAAACGCCGTAACATTCTGATGTATAAATCGAAGAAGTTATTCGAAGAAAGTCTCTATGGCAATGTTATTTACAATATGTTAGGCATGGAAGCTTATATAGCTTATTCTAACCAGACAGACAAAACCGTACAAAAAGCTCTCGAGGTTCTGGAAAAGGGAGAGTCATTCCCTAAAGCTCCAGAAGTTGAAGCCAACAAAGAATAAGCGACCCCAATAACAGGAAAGGCACACAACGGATTATTTCTGATTCAATCTTGTGTACCTTTCTTTTCTATCGTACCCTAAAACTTAAATACACCTATGCAAAAGGAAGAAAAGCGTTTGCTCAGACGATATATCGCAGAAAAGAAAAGGAATTATCCTCAAGAAATTTTATCTGAATACTCTTCATTATTACTGAATAAACTAGAAAAGCATCCGGCTTTTACACAGGCAGAAACCATCTTGCTATATTATTCCTTGCCCGATGAAGTACAGACACACGACTTTGTGGAGAAGTGGAGCTGGAATAAAAATATTATTTTGCCTGTAGTAAAGGGAGAGGAACTTGAATTACGCTGCTATACGGGTAAGCAAGATTTACAGAAAGGAAGTTACGGCATTGAAGAGCCGCAGGGTGAATTATTTACCGATTATGAAAAGATTGATCTGGCCATCATTCCTGGAGTAGCATTCGACAGACAAGGGAATCGTCTGGGAAGAGGAAAAGGATATTACGACCGGTTGCTAAAACAACTCAAAGCCTATAAGATCGGCATTTGTTTCGACTTCCAAATCTGCGAACAGATTCCCACAGAAGAGTTTGACAAGCCTATGGATGAAATATGGAGCGAACAGACATCATTCACTTCCCACAATCCATAACCATGGACAATCGCCAATTCTGTCCAATCAACGAAAGATGATATTGACGATCACTTGCGACCCAACCTGCGCATTTAAGTTACGAACCAGTAATTGCCGGCTCATCATCAGTTCCTGACGAAGTACTGATGAGGACAAATGCACATAAAGCACCTGACTCTTAATATAAATATTTGTTGTATAACGAGCAATCGTTTCTCCTACCACATCCTTCCATGCATCGACCAGACGATATTCATTTAAAGGAGTTTCCAGTCCTTCCTGTCTAAGCAGACGGCGTATCACCTCACCTACCTGCTCTGTATTATTCCGTTTCATGCTTCCTCCTCACTATGGCGTTCAGATACGACTCCATCTTCCACCTCAAAAAGTTTATAATCTCCTTCTATTTTTCGCAGAATCTTATCCAGATGTTCACGGTTGGTATCGGTAATAAATATTTGTCCGAAACTATCTCCCGCCACCAATTTCACAATCTGTTCCACACGTGAAGCATCTAGTTTGTCGAATATATCGTCCAGCAACACAATCGGGGTTGTCTGACTCCCCGTCCGTTTCAGAAATTCAAACTGTGCCAGCTTCAAAGCAATCAGATAAGTTTTATTCTGTCCCTGAGAGCCTTCTCGCTTGATAGGAAAATCGCCCAATTGCATGATCAGGTCATCCTTATGTATGCCTCGAGTCGAATAGCCCAAGATACGGTCACGCTGCCGGGTTTCTTTTAATTGCTCCAAAAGACTACCCCCTGCGGCATGCGACTCATATGTAAGGCTGACCTGCTCTCTGTCTTGAGAAATATATGAACAATAAGACTGAAATACAGGTATAAACTCATCAATAAATGCCTTGCGCTTGTGATATACCGTTTCACCCGAAGTAGCCATCATTTCTTCCCAGACCAACATCAATTCCTCCTCTGGCTCCATGTCTGCCTTAAGCAATGAATTTCGCTGAAGAAGTGCTTTATTATAGCGAATCAATGCATCCAGGTATTCACGGTCGAACTGAGATATGACAACATCCATGAAGCGCCGACGCTCCTCGCTACCACCGGCAATCAACCATGAATCGGCTGGTGAAACCATGACCAGCGGAATCAGACCGATATGATCGGACAGACGAGAATATTCTTTCTTATTCCGTTTGAACTGCTTCTTCTGTCTACGTTTCAATCCGCAATATACCTCTTCAGGCTCTCCCTGATCGGTTTCGTAAAATCCTTGCACGACAAAGAAGTCGCGATCATGTAAAATATTCTGCGAATCAATAGCATTGGTTGCACTTTTGCAAAAGGATAAATAATAAACTGCATCCAGCAAATTGGTCTTCCCCATTCCGTTTTTACCGATGATACAGTTCATTTTATGAGAAAAAGCAAGTTCCACCTGCTCCAGATTTTTATAATTTAATATAGAGATGCGTTTAAGCCACATAGTTCAAAATCCTTATTTCAGCTTACAAAATTAACAATAAAAGCATGACAGATAAAAAAACATGCTCGCAAATTTCATTTATAAATATAAATAAACTACTTTTGCTGACCGAAATGTAAACATATTAAATAATAAGAGAAATAATAAAAACGATTAAATAAAATGGCAGAACAAAAACACACTCATGATCCTCTGAATGTAGATGAAGCACTGAGTACTTCCGAAGCATTCCTTTTTAAGTACAAGAACCTGTTGGTTGGTATTGTAGTAGCTATTGTTGTCGTTGTATGCGGAACATTGGCCTACAAACATTTTATTGGTGAACCTAAGGAGTTAAAAGCTTCTGAAGCTCTTTTTAAAGGTGAACAATACTTTGGCAATGACAACTACGAAGTTGCACTGAAAGGTGACAGCTTGGGTTATACTGGTTTCTTGAAAATTGCAGATGAATTCAGTGGAACAGATGCCGGTAACTTGGCAAATGCTTATGCAGGTATCTGCTATGCACAGCTTGGCAAATACGAAGAAGCAACAAAATATTTGGATAAATTCAGTGCAGACGATTACATGGTTGCTCCAGCTATCATCGGAACAATGGGTAACTGCTATGCTCAGATGGGACAGCTTGACAAAGCTGCTGCTACCCTACTGAAGGCAGCCGACAAAGCCAACAGCACAACTTTAAGTCCTATTTACTTGCTTCAGGCTGGTCAGATCTTAGAGAAACAAGGAAAAAATGCAGAAGCTGTTGAAGCATACAAGCAGATTAAAACCAAATATGCAAATTCTTACCAGGCTATGGACATCGATAAATATATCGATCGTGCCTCTATCAAGTAAGATTATCCTACTACTTATATAATATAAGGTATTGTCATTCGGAGCAAAGCGAAGAATCTCAGATACATCAACGTGGATGCTCAGAGATTCAAACTTTACTCCGAATGATTTTTTTATTCAGAACTCATAAATTAACCATTTAACTATATAATTATTATGGCAACTGCTTATCATAATCTATCCGACTACGATTTCAACTCTGTACCCGATGCCTCTCAGATGCGCTTCGGCATTGTAGTATCAGAATGGAACAGCAATATTACAGGAGCATTACTTTCCGGTGCCGTGCAGACTCTAAAAAAACATGGAGCAAAAGATGAAAACATCCTAGTACAAACAGTTCCGGGAAGCTTTGAACTAACTTTCGGCTCTGCACAAATGATAAAAAGTGGAAAAGTAGATGCTGTAATAGCACTTGGATGTGTGGTACGTGGAGATACTCCACATTTCGACTATGTATGTGCTGGAGCAACCCAGGGAATTACTCAACTGAATGCAACTACCGATACGCCAGTCATTTACGGATTGATTACGACAAACAATATGGAACAAGCCGAAGAACGAGCTGGAGGAAGATTAGGCAATAAAGGTGACGAATGTGCAATTACTGCAATAAAAATGATCGATTTTGCTTGCAGATTAAAAAAATAGTTGTACCTTTGCAACGCAATTGAGAAAAGCACTAGCTAATCAGTTGCGAAAGGGCAAATACCAGAGTGGCCAAATGGGGCAGACTGTAAATCTGCTGGCTTAC
>ENA-ORTG01001671-ORTG01001671.1-human-gut-metagenome-genome-assembly--contig:-NODE-1671-length-19484-cov-2.994905_pt1 | contig 19484 bp, 20 predicted proteins | sample MGYA00241906_ERZ509176 | MGnify/ENA primary metagenome ERZ509176 (study PRJEB26280, sample SAMEA2338811) | human gut metagenome | biome: human gut; feature: human-associated habitat; material: faeces...
TACTCGGATTCTTTATTTCCTCTTCCTCAGGGCTTGCAGTTCTGTCCATCCCGATCATGGCTCCGCTTGCCGACACCGTAGGTGTTTCAAGATCAGCAATCGTATCTGCTTATGCATACGGTCTTGGTCTGATTTCTTTCATCACACCAACCGGTCTGATCCTTGCATCCCTTGCGATGGTGGATGTTACTTATGATAAATGGCTGAAATTCATCATGCCGCTGATGGGTATGACTACCGTCTTCAGTGCGATCATGCTGATCATTCAGTTATATGTATAAGCTTCTTGCATAAGGAGGTAAACTCTTATGGATTTTGAAAAACAAATACAGACAGACCGTGAAAGTCTGATCCAGGATATTATGAAACTGGTGTCTATAGACAGCGTGGAAACCGCACCGGATGCAGGAATGCCTTTCGGTGCAGGCGCTGCCAAAGCACTTGACTGCTTTCTCGAAACGGCAGAATCCATTGGTCTTAAAACAGAAAATTTTGATCACTATGCCGGACACGCAGATTATGGGGATCAGGAAGAAACTCTCGGAATCCTCGGTCATGTGGACGTGGTTCCATGCAGTGGCAGCTGGGTATGTGATCCGTTTAAACCGGAAATCATTGACGGAAAGCTGTATGGTCGTGGCGTACTTGATGATAAAGGTCCTCTTCTTGCCTGCCTCCATGCAGTCAAGATTTTAAAAGAAATGGGTGTGCCACTCAGCAAAAAAATCCGTTTTATTGTAGGTGCGAATGAAGAGACAGACTGGAAATGCATGGACTATTATTTCAACAAGAAAAAGATTCCTGCTCCACAGATGTCCTTCACACCGGATGCAGTATTCCCACTTATTTACGCTGAAAAAGGCGTCTTTCAGTATCAGCTTGTAACCGATGTCTCAGAGGATATCACTTTATCCGGTGGAAATGCATTTAACGCAGTCGCAGACCATGCTTCCGTCCTGCTTCCTCTCGAACTGGAAACCGTGATCCGCAAGAGCCTGCTCTCCTGGGAGACACAGACCAGATGCCATTTCACAGTAGAAAATGCGGGTGCATCCCTCCGGCTGACCGCAGAAGGTTTTGCCGCACACGCAGCACATCCTTCTACCGGAATCAATGCGATCAGCGGACTGATGTCAGCTTTATCTGAGCTTTCTCCGGAAAATGAGTTGGCAAGGATTGCCACATTTTATATGGAGCACATCGGTTTTGACCTGACCGGAAAGGGACTTGGAATCGATCTTACAGATGAGATCTCCGGCAGATTAAGTTTCAATGTCGGAAAGGTCGAAGTATGCGATCATAAGGTGATTTTCTCCATCGACAACCGTGTACCGGTTACTTACCGGTGCGCCCAGGTTCAGGAGCTCATTCAGAAACAGCTTATCGGTTCCGGATTCCGTTTTGAGAACCCATATGCAACTGAATCCATCCACGTACCTGAGGATTCTTTCCTGGTTCAGACTCTGATGGAATCCTACCGCAATGTCACCGGTGATATGTCCGCAAAACCTCTGGTAGACGGTGCCTGCTCTTACGCAAGAGCACTGGATAACTGTGTCGCTTTCGGCGCACTCCTCCCAGACCAGCCTGATCTGATGCATCAGACAAATGAATGTCTGGAGCTGGATAAACTGGATCTCTGGATGAAGATTTATCTGGATGCAATCTACCGGCTTGCAAAATAAACAATAACGTATAACTAAGAGAGAATAACGTAATGCTTTTGTTATTTTTTACGTTATTCTCTCTTTTTTTGTTCATTTTTTGTTTATTATGTATATTTTTCTATCCATTTCACATACAAATTCGATGACATCCCAGAACATTTATGGTATAATTTAGAAAATCTAATTACTTATTTGTTAAGATACCAGGGTCAAAAGGTCAGAAAGCCGATGCAAGCTTGCTTGCAAGAGGATTTTTGACCTCTTGACCCGCCAAAAACATGAGTAAGTAGCCATTTTTCAAAGAAAAATGAGCGGATTACGAATGTTTTTGAGGATTGCGAGAGTGCAAAGCACGTAGCAATCTGGTATCAAAGGGGGCAAAAATACCTTTTGACCCCAACTTCTTGTTAACGCACAATATGAGGGGGATTTTACATGAAAAAATTATCACGTCATGAACTGATGCAATACGGAACGGCTATCATTTCGTTCCTTATTGTAATGACGTTCACACTTCTGATTTTTTTCTGGTTTGTACAACAGAGCGTTGATAAAAGTGTACAGAATGTTCTTCAAAAAAACACACTGCAGCAAAAGGATCACTTGGAACTGGTTCTGGAAAAAGAATATGAATTTCTGGAGAGTCCTGCTGCATACTTCGGAACAACTTCCGATCTGTTCAGCAACGATAATCTTCAGCTTCTTGCTGAACTGGCTTCTTCCAGCTCCTATCATCGGCTTATGCTTTTTTCTACAGACGGTATCGGGCGCTCCAGCGATGGAAAGAAGACCGATGCAAGTTCACGGAACTATTTTCAAAAGACATTGGAAGGCAGACGCGTCATTAGTTCTCCTCTGTCAAGCAGCGTAGACAACGAAACCCTTGTTGTCCTCACAGTTCCTGTTTATGACAAAGATCAGAATATTATCGGTGTCTTTGGAGGCTCCATCGATGTTACGGAACTGACTACCATGCTCTTTGAGGATCTGTATTCCGGTTCCGGCTACTCATTTATCACAGACTCGGATGGCAACATCATTTCCATTGAATCTACACACAACGAAATCCGAGAGAACTTTTTTACTTCTTCCTCTGACTGGGTATTTCAGACTTCGGAAGATGGCGCTACTCTTCAGGAAGATTTTAAGCAAGGACACGCAAACTGCCGCAAGATTATATCAGATTTATCATATGCACGCTATATTTCCTACCAGCCGCTAAAGTACAACGGCTGGATGCTCTGCTATATCATTCCTGCTGTCGATGCCCGTCAACCCTTTGCTTTTATCAACAACTTTGAAATCATTCTGTTCGCCTTTTTTATCTGCATTGTGCTGCTTCTGATCTTCGCACTCTGGAAGATCAACCAGAAGAATCAGACTTCGCTTCTTCGCCAGGCGCATACAGATGCTCTGACCGGACTTCTGAACAAAGTTTATGCAGAACACACGATTTCCGAATGGCTACGCGAAAAAGATTTTGAAGATTTACAGGCTTTAATGATGATCGATATGGATTATTTCAAGCAGATCAATGATACTTATGGACATGCAACCGGTGACCAGGTACTGAAAATATTTGCCGGATTTCTGAAAGAACAGTTCCGGACAACCGATATCATCGGTCGTGTCGGTGGTGACGAATTTATGATCCTGATGAAAAATGTACGTCTGGATTACAGTATCCATCTGCATTTGCAAAAGCTCTATACAAATCTTCAAAATATAGATATCCCGGAACTAAATGGCCGGAAACTTTCCTGCAGTATCGGCTGTGCTGTTGCTCCAACGGATGCTGAATCTTTCAGCCAGTTATACCGCCTTGCTGATCATGCTCTATATACAGCTAAGCAAAACGGACGTGGACGTTTTGTTATTTACCACGATATCAAGAACCAGCAGGAAACCGTTTTATCCTGATCAACGTCAGGAATTCTGGTACAGGTCAATATTCCTGTCATTTAATCTCAAAATTCCCGCCGGGCAGATCCTGTACCTGTCCGGCGGGAATTTCATTCTTCTTTATATCTCAGATATGCCCCGGCACATCCAGTCATTTTTAATCATCGTAAGTATCCAGGAAATTGTGTCTTACACCTTTTGCCTTGTAACCGACAACCGTATCCAGATTGACATTTTCCACACTCTTGAAAATATTGCCCTCCACAAACGGGTTCGTCTTCTTAAGCTCTGCAATCAGCTTTTTGATTTCCATACGCTTTGACTGATTTTCTTCATTGTTGCAGGTTGTACAGGTATCGGTAAACTTACATGCACACTGGATAAAATGCAGATCATTGTAATCTCTCCATGCCTTGATGTCATCCTCACGGATCAGTTCCATCCCTTCAAAATTTGTACTGTGAAGCTTCGGCATCATAGTCTGCACCTGTGCACTGTAGAGCATTCCCATCAGGATCGTCTCGATCACATCATCATAATGATGTCCCAGTGCGATTTTGTTGCAGCCCATCTGCTGTGCAAAATTATAAAGATATCCACGTCTCATTCTTGCACAGATATAACACGGTGATTTTTCAATCTCAAATACCGATTCAAAAATATTGGATTCAAAGATCTGGATCGGAATCTTCATCTTCCTTGCATTTTCTTCAATGACCTTCCGGTTCTCCGGACTGTATCCCGGATCCATCACCAGGAACTTTACTTCAAAGTTAAATTTGTTGTGACGCTTTAATTCCTGGAAAAGCTTTGCCATCAGCATTGAATCTTTTCCACCGGAAATACATACTGCGATCCGGTCACCTTCTTTGACCAGTTCATATTCTCTGACAGCTTTTGTAAATTTGGACCAGATCTTCTTTTTGAACTTCTTGCGGATACTAAGCTCCACATGTTCACAGACATCATCTGCTTCCTTTTTCTTCATATCTGCCATCAGCCATCCAACATAACCGCCCTTCAGGCTGTATGCTTCATATCCCTGCTCCTGCAGTTCTTCTGCGATATCCCTGCTGATCTGTCCTCTGCTGCAGCAGATAATGATCTTCTTTTCCTTATCTTCCGGCGGATTCTCCATCAGTACATCTGCTGAGCTTGCCGTCGAATTCGGCAGGATTCCATGGGCGCGCTCAATCTCGCCACGGATATCAAAAAGCTCGTAGGACTCTGCAGGAAGCGCTTCCATTTCCTCGATCGTAATATCTATACTCATTGATTTTCTCCTTGTAAAAAGAATGTCCCCTGACACATAATCCTCTTTATTGAACAGAAAGTTCCATCTGGATTGTTGTCAAATAAAAAATGCGCATGTATCGGTACATATCATAGCATAATCTGTGCATCTGGTCAAAGGGAGATCCATCCGAAAATACTGGATTTCCGCTTATCGCACAGCATTTTCAACACTCCTGACTGCCGCAATTCCTTTCGGAAATGCAAGACTGACAAACAGTGAATAGTACCAGCCAAATCCGGCATTTTCCATCATAATCCCATATGTCATGCTTACGAAAATGTAGCTGCACATGATCGGAATGGATTTCAGAAAAACATTTTTTCTGATCTGTGCCTTTGTCATAGTGTTTTCTCCTTAAAATTTTCTGTGCACATCGAAAAAGACGAAGGTTTCGAAAAACCTCCGTCCAAAATTCCTGTGTGTATAATATTTATTTGCCCTGAACCGCTGCAAATCCACCTTCAAGATCTGCGATGATATCATCGATATGTTCTGTACCGATAGAAAGACGGATTGTGTTCGGTTTGATTCCCTGATCAAGCAGTTCTTCTTCTGTCAGCTGAGAATGTGTTGTTGTTGCCGGATGGATAACAAGGCTCTTAACATCCGCAACATTTGCAAGCAGCGAAAAGATCTTCAGGTTGTCGATGAACTTGTGAGCTTCTTCCTGTCCGCCTTTGATCTCGAATGTGAAAATAGATGCTCCACCATTCGGGAAATATTTTTCATAAAGTGCATGATCCGGATGATTCGGCAGTGACGGATGGTTCACATGCTCTACCATTGGATGGTTAGAGAGGTATTCTACTACTTTCTTTGTATTTTCTACATGACGGTCAATTCTAAGTGACAGTGTCTCTGTTCCCTGCAGAAGAAGAAATGCGTTAAATGGAGAAATTGTTGCTCCCATATCACGAAGAAGGATTGCACGGATGTAAGTTACAAATGCTGCCGGACCTGCTGCATCTACGAAAGATACTCCGTGGTAGCTTGGGTTTGCATCTGCGATTGCCGGGTATTTTCCACTTGCTTTCCAGTCAAATTTACCGGAATCTACGATGATTCCACCAAGAGTTGTTCCGTGTCCACCGATGAATTTGGTAGCAGAATGTACAACGATGTCTGCTCCGTGTTCGATCGGACGGATCAAATACGGTGTTCCGAATGTGTTGTCGATTACAAGCGGAAGTCCATGCTTGTGTGCAATTTCAGCGATCGCATCGATATCCGGGATATCACTGTTCGGATTACCAAGAGTTTCAAGATAGATGGCTCTTGTGTTATCCTGAATTGCATCTTCTACTTCTTTCAGGTTATGTGCATCTACAAATGTAGTTGTGATTCCGTAATGTGTCAGTGTGTGTTCAAGAAGGTTGAAGCTTCCACCGTAGATTGTCTTCTGCGCTACGATATGTCCGCCATCTGCTGCAAGTGCTTCGATGGTATATGTAATTGCAGCTGCTCCGGATGCTGTTGCAAGAGCTGCCACACCACCTTCAAGTGCTGCGATTCTCTTTTCAAATACGTCCTGTGTAGAGTTTGTCAGACGTCCGTAAATGTTACCTGCATCTGCAAGTCCGAATCTTGCTGCTGCATGTGCAGAGTTCTTAAATACATAAGATGTTGTCTGGTAAATCGGTACTGCTCTGGCATCAGATGCCGGATCTGGTTCTTCCTGTCCTACGTGAAGCTGAAGTGTTTCAAATTTATAATCGCTCATATTTTTCTACCTCTCTTTTCTACTGTCTGATGTATCGTGATCTCTATAGTGATCTTTCAAATTTGATAGTTGCATTATATCTACTTTTACCTACTTTGTCAATAGGTTAATAGGGAATTATTTTAAAAACATTTAATTTCAATATGTTTTATCTGTTTTTCTTCTATCAATATAAAAAAGACGCTTTTGGCGTCTTTTCTGTATAATAACATCCACTACTGTACATCGGTGATCAGCCCGGCGATCAGTTCTACTCCTGTCACAAGATCTTTGATTGTCGTATATTCATTTACCGAATGTGCCTGGTACATTCCATTTGACAACACCAGTCCAGGAATCCCGTTCTTCGCAAAGCTGTTGTTATCACTTCCGCCAAATGTCTCTACAAGTTCTCCTGCAAGTCCCAGCTCTTTGCTTACTCTTTCAAACCGTTTTACCGGCACACTGTCTTTTGCTGTCTCATAAGCGATCAGATAAACTTCGCAGGTAAGTTCTGATTCAGCTCCGTGTTTTTCAGCCACCTTTTTGAAGGTATTTCCCACTTCTTCTACAAAACGAGTCGCTTTTTCATGAGAATAGCTCCGGATTTCTCCCTTTACAATACATTTTTCCGGAACAATGTTCGTTCCGCTCCCACCTTCGATCAATCCGATATTGCAGGTTGTCTCTTCATCCACATGTCCCTGACTGATCTGCGTGATCGCTTCGGATGCAATAGCAATCGCATGAACGCCGTGCTCCGGATCAAATCCGGCGTGGGATGCCTTCCCGGTTACTACCACCTGATAAGAAATCAGAGACGGTGCTTTATATGCCACGCTTCCAACCGGTCCGCTGATATCCAGTACATAGGCTTCTTTTGCACGGATCTTTGAAAAATCAAATACACTGCTGCCCTTGATATAAAGCTCTTCTGCAATTGCAAAAAGAATCTCGATATCCCGGTGTGGTAATCCCGCTTCTTTTACACTGCGGATTCCTTCCAGGATCTCCACAAGTCCTGCCACATCATCAGCTCCAAGAACTGCTTTTCCTGCGGAACGGATCACACCGTCTTCTCCGATGATCCCTTTCTTGCCTTTGGACGGCTCAACCGTATCCATATGGCCGGACAAAAGGACCGAATCTCCCGGAAGATCTCCCGGAAGATATGCATATAAGTTTCCGGCGTTTCCTCCGAAATGTTTTCCAGCATTGTCTTCCTCTACTTCAAAACCAAGTTCTTTTAATTTCACGATCAGCCGATCTGCCATCTGACGCTCCCCAAAGCTTGGTGCATCGATCGCAGTCAGTTCCTGAAATTCATCGACTGCCCGCTGTTCATTTACCTTTATTTTACTCATTTCTGCCACTTCCTTATCTGCACGGTCATATTCCATCTGCCGGCTATCTGTCCGTTAATACACCTTCGGTCACAGATATCTTCCGCTTTATACACAATTCTATTTGATTTACTTTAATACAGCTTCCAGATCTGCGATCAGATCCTCTGCTCCCTCAATTCCAACAGATAATCTCAGAATCCTGTCTGTAATTCCGTTCCGGTCAAGCTCTTCTCTGGAAAGATCCGCATGCGTCTGAGTAATCGGATAAGTGATCAGAGTCTCAGTTCCTCCGAGGCTTTCCGCAAACTGGATCAGTTTTACATTTTCCAGAATGTGATATGCTCTCTCTTTGGAATCTACTTCAAAGGTCAGGATCGAACCAAATCCTCTTGCCTGCTTTTTCATCAGTTCGTAGCCCGGATGTGATTCAAGCCCCGGATAAAGCACCCTTGTCACATACTCCTGCTTCTCCAGAAAATGTGCGATCTTCAGTGCATTTTCCTGTGCCCTGTCCATACGGACTCCAAGCGTCTTGATCCCTCTGAGGATCAGCCAGCTGTCCATCGGTGCAAGGGTTGCTCCTGTCGTCTTGATGATAAAACGAAGCTGTTCCTGAATGTCCTCGCGGTTTGTTATCAGAAAACCTGCAAGTGTGTCATTGTGTCCACCCAGATATTTTGTCCCGCTATGCACAACAATGTCAGCACCAAGCTTCAGCGGATTCTGGAAATATGGTGATAAAAAGGTATTGTCCACGATCAGAAGAAGTTCATGTTTTTTTGCTTTCTTTGAAAGTTCTTCCAGATCGGATACACGCATCATCGGATTGGTCGGTGTCTCTGCATAAATTGCTTTTGTGTTATCCTGGATATAATCCTCTACATCCACACTGCTTAAATCCACGCTGGTAAATGTCAGTCCATTTTTCACATTGATGCTGTGGAACAGACGGATGCTTCCTCCATAAAGATCCTCATCAATGATGATGTGATCGCCCGGTTTGAAAATCTCCATCAGAGCTGTGATCGCTGCCATTCCTGTCGAAAATGCCAGTGCATCGATTCCTTCTTCCAGCGATGCTACAATCTTCTCAAGATGTTCTCTCGTCGGATTCTGTAATCTGGAATAGTCATAACCACTTCCTCCGCCTACTCTGTCTCTTGCAAATGTTGCAGACTGATAGATTGGATAACTGATCGCCCCATATATTTCATCCTTATTATCGTCAGCCAGATGCTGACATCGTGTATCAATTCCGTACTTCATTCTTGTCTATCTCTCCTGTTTCTATAAATCAATGTCGCTATTTACTGTACAATATCTTTCTGCCAAAATCCAGTTTTCTTTTCATAAATTTACGCAAGCTCTTTCTCTGTCATCACACATTCAAACGCTCCGGAGCCGCTTACCTGTGAAAAATCTGCGGTATAGCCGAGCTTTTCATAGAATCCAAGTGCCGCTTTTCTGGAATTGATATAGATTTTTGTCACACCTTTTTCGCGCATCCAGTTTTCCGCCTCAATGATCCCTGCCTGTCCGTAATGTTTTCCCCTATAGGATTCCAGTGTTGCCACGCGCTCAATTTTTCCGGTATGTTCATCCAGATAATGCAGCCTGCAGGTGGATACCGGATAAATTCCGTCCATCACCAGAATATATTCATCTTCCGGTGTGTCATCTGAAAATTCTCCCTCAAGCGGGATCTTAAATCCCAGGCACATTGCCTGTGTCCGCACATAGTGTACGCCGGCTCTCTGCCATTCTTCTGTCACTCTGACTGCTTTCATCATTCATTCCCCGCTTTCTTTATTTTCCGGATAATTTTTCTCTTCCGTGTGGTGTCAGCCACAGAGATTCATCTGGTCCGTTCGGCACGATCGCAAACTCATTGGATGGGCAGCAATCAATATGATAATGCTTCTCGATCGCCGCAAAATTCGTTGTGTCGCCAAATCCCGGTGTCTGATACAAATCTCTTGCATATGCCCACAGATTCGGATAATCGCGGAGAAGCTTTTTATTCAGACGAAATACCGGATAATATGCACAGTCAAATCGTACCAGTGTCACATAAAGACGTACATCAGATTCAGTCAGCCTGTCACCAAATAAGTATCTCTGGTTTGCAAGCCTTTCTTCCAGCCAGTCCAGACGGTTAAATACCATATTGTAAGCACGGTCATAAGCCTTCTGTTTTCTTGCAAATCCGGCTTTATAGACACCATTATTTACCTCACGGAAAATGATATCATTCAGCTTATCGATCTCTTCTCTTAAATCTTCCGGATAAAGATCCGGTGCTCCCTCTTTGTGATAAGGCTTCCATGCCGTCTCAAAGTAAAGTGTCAGGTTGAAATAATCATTATTTACCACCTTACCGGACGGGATATCTACAAGTGCCGGTACGGTAAAGCGTCCGGTATAATCCGGATCTGCTGCAAGATATGCCTCACTGATATAGTGGATTCCAAGAACCGGATCCACATCTCCTTCGTCCAGTGTAAATGCCCAGTCGCTTCTCGGCACATCCGGTCTCTTCGGATCTGCTGTTCCGAGACTGATCACATCCTCCAATCCCAGAAGTCTTCTTACAATCACACTGCGGTGCGCCCACGGGCATACCGGTGCCCACAAAAGGCGATAACGCCCCGGCTCTACCGGAAGCTTTCCTTCGCCCTCGCCAAACAGTGTTTCAAACTGATTCTTCTGACGGTTGAAATTTCCTTCGCTGTCTACTTCTTTATTTACCCATTCTGTCGATGTATTTTCTCTCATAATCTTTTCCCTTTCCTACGCTGTCTGATTCTGTTTTTCCTGCTCTTGTCTGATGCTTCTTGGCGATACATATGGCTGTCTCTCATAATCGTTGTCACCAAAACGATAGCCTTCTTCCAGAAGTGCCACATTGTAGATTGCAGCCTGACACACGCCATCGGAAATTGCCCTCGCACAGCCAACTACCTGGTCTCCATCATAAATAAATGCCGTTGCATAGCTGTTCTTAAATATTTTTTCTTCTGTAGCAACATCAAAATGACTCAGTCCAAAATGGTCTAAAATATCTGCCACTGCCTGATAATCTACATTTTCCTTGTCTGTCACCAGTCTGATACTCATTGCTTTCGCTCCCTTCTTTTATCCTGTTGGAAAAAATCGACTGATCCCTCAGCCGATTTTGTTTTTTCTCTTAAATTGAATAATCCGGTTCTTCCATCCGGTTGATCTTTGTAAAGAACTCTTTGACACGTTCGTTCTTTGGATTTCCAAACACTTCTCTCGGCGTTCCGTCTTCCAGTATCTTTCCTCCGTCCAGGAAGATCACTCTGGTTGCAACGTTTCGTACAAAGCTCATCTCATGAGACACCAGAAGCATTGTATATCCTTCATTCGCTGCCTTCTTGATCGTATCCAGTACTTCTCCTACAAGCTCCGGATCCAGTGCAGATGTCGGCTCATCCAGAAGTAAAAGCTTTGGCTCCATCGCAAGTGCTCTTGCGATTGCAACTCTCTGCTGCTGACCACCTGACATATGTCTCGGATAATGGTTTGCATGATCCAGAAGACCTACATTTTTAAGCTGCTTTCTCGCAATCCTTTCTGCTTCCTCTTTTTTCATCTTCTTTACCACGATCAGCCCCTCCATCACATTCTGAAGTGCTGTCTTCTTTGAAAAAAGATTGAAATTCTGAAAAACCATGCCGGTCTTTTTCCGAAGCTCTGTCAGATCTTTGCCATGAATATGTGCAAGATCCTGTGTCTCACCGTCAATCGTTATGGTTCCGGTTTCCGGTTTTTCCAGTCTGTCCACACATCTTAAAAATGTGGATTTTCCTGTTCCAGAAGGTCCGATGATCGCTACGACATCTCCCTGATTGATGGTAAGGTCGATTCCATCAAGAACCTTATTATTTTTAAATGTTTTTGATATATTTTTGATTTCGATCATACCTTATTCCACCTCTGTATCTCTGATATCTAAAAGTGCCGGTGCATCTTCCGGTACCCGGAGCTTTTTCTCAAGATAGCTGATCACTCTCTCAAGTACGAAAGTAATTACCCAGTAAATAATTGCCAGTGAGATATACACTTCAAAGTAACGGTAATTTCTTCCCGCAAGAATCTTTCCTTCTGCGGTCATCTCCACTACGGAACAGACAAATGCAAGAGAAGTTCCTTTGATCAGTCCGATAAATGCATTTCCAAGGGATGGGAGTGCTACCACGATTGCCTCCGGAAGGATGATCCTTGTCAATGCCTGGAAATAATTCATTCCTAAAGCGCTTGCTGCCTCAACCTGTCCTTTATCTACTGATTCAAGGGAGGCACGGATGATCTCTGCGTTAAATGCAGATTCATTGAGTGCCAGAGCAACGAATGCATATACGATTGGTGCGACTCCATTGACATTGTAGTTGGTTCCACATTTAAAGTTGATATATTTCAGGAGCATCGGAATACCGAAATAGGTCACATATAACTGAACCAGGATCGGCGTTCCGCGGATGACCGAGATATAGATACTTACCAGCTGTTTCAGTACCGGTACCTTTTTAATCTTCACAAGTGCAAGGAGCAGTCCCAGGATGAGACTGGCGATCATTGCTGTGACAGCCAGTTCCATTGTGACCGGAAGATATTTTAAAAGTAGCGGTATCTGTGTAAATACCAGTTTTCCATCAAATAATTTACCCATTAGTTAATCGTCTCCTCGAACTTATCATCCTCCGGTGCGGCATCCTGACCATACCATTTTTTACTGATCTCAGTCAGGGTCCCGTCTTCCTTCAGCTCCTTCAGCGCTTTGTCTACCTGTTCTCTTAAATCTTTCTGATCCTGTGGGAAAATATAATATGCATAAGAGTTTTCTGCAATCATTTTTGCTTCATCTTCCGGAATATCATTTTTCTGCACATCATAGTTAAATTGTTCCATGTAAGAGTTGTACATTGCCAGATCGATGATCGTAAAATCCTGCGATCCGTCTGCTACATGCTGTAAAAATACAGATGTATCTGCATCCGAGTAAGTAATATTGATCGCTTTATCCGGATTCTTTTCATTCCATGCTTCTACTGCATTGGATACGCTGATTCCTGTACCACCTTCAAAAGAAAGTCCTGCTGCATCTTCAAATGATTTGATCTCTTTTCCACCTTTCTTTGTTACGAATACATAGCTGATCTTGTCATATGGATAAGAGTAAAGATAACTTGCTCCACGGTCTTCGTTGTAAGAGAAGTTGTTGACTCCGATCTGATAATTTCCACTATTCAGTCCGGAAAGTACAGATCCAAAATCAGTCACTTCGTATTCCAGTTCATAATCCGGAAGTTTATCAAAAACTGCATTCAGTACATCCACATCGTATCCTGCCGGCTTGTCATCATCGCCTACATAGACATATGGTTTTGCGTTTGCTCCGGTTGCTGCTTTGATTACTGTCTTTCCACTGTCTGAAGAGCTGTCCTTTGAAGCACTTCCTGAAGAAGATCCACATCCTGTAGCCAGGACTCCTGCTGCCAGTGTAACTGCTAAAATGCTTGCCAACTTTTTCATAATATTTTTCCTCGTCTTTCGTCTGTTATTTTTCTGCTTTAAATTTGTGTGCCGGATCTTTACTGAGTGATTCTCTTCCTGTCGGTGTCTTCCAGATAGTATCCCAGTCTGTTTCCTGCACCACGATATCATAGTATGTATTTTCCCAATACTCTTCATCTGCTTCATTCAGATCAACAGATGCCGCAAAATCCTTAAAATATGTGTTATGTCTGAATGCCGGGATCTGATACAGATCTCTTGCATATCCCCACAGATTCGGGTAATCTACCAGACGGTGTTTGCAAGGTCCGATATTTCTTGAATAAGACACATCCAGTCTTGCGATGGTTGTATAAAGACGGATATCACTGTCTGTCACATAATCTCCGAATAAGAATCTCTTGTCTGCAAGTCTTTCCTCCATTGCATCAAGCCCTGCGAAAAATGTCTCATATCCATCGGCAAATGCCTGTAAGGATTCAGCGAACTGCGCTCGATAAACAGCGTTGTTTACATTTTCAAAGAGCCATTTGTTCAGCTTATCGATCTCCGGTCTTAATTCTTCCGGGTAAAGATCCGGCGCTCCCTTTTTGTGGAACGGTCTGAACGCTGTTTCCAGATGATTTGTGAGCCAGTGGTAATCATTATTTACCACTTTCTTTGTCTTATAATCTACAAATGCCGGAACGGTTGTACGCCCTGTGTATTCTTCATCCGCATTGTAGTAAAGCTCACTTAAGAACTGTGCGCCCGTTTCCGGATTGATATGATCCGGGGAACTTACAAATTCCCATCCAAGATTCTCTTCCCGGTCTGTCCAGTCTACGATCTCAACTTTCACTGCATCCTCAAGTCCGAGAAGCTCTCTTGCGATCGCTGCCCGATTGGACCAGTTGCATCCTTTTGCCCAGAAAAGAATATATCTGTCTTTTTCTACCGGATTTTTCCCTTCTCCAAAACCTTCCGTGAAGCGGTTTGGCTGACGATGGAAATTTCCATATTCATCAATTTCCTGTGCAGTTTCTCTCGGTCTTACTCTGATCTGTCTTCCATTTACATCTACATATTCAAAATCTGCCATAATTCGTTCCTCCTACTGTTCTTCTGCCTTAAATTTATTGCCCGGATCGCTGCTTAAATGTGCACGGTCATGCGGTGCACCCCAGTATGCATCAAAATTGATCTCATCCAGAAATCTTGCATTGAAAGATTCAAAAAATAATGCGCCGACCTTCTTGTTGTTTGGATTTGCGAAATCCTTAAAGTAGGTGTTGTTTCTGAATGCCGGAATCTGATACAGGTCTCTTGCATATCCCCACAGATTCGGATAATCGATCAGGCGGTGTTTGGTATGTCCAAGCTGCCAGGTGTAACGAATATCCAGTCTCGCCAGCGTCACATACAGTCTCACATCACTGTCTGTCACATAATCTCCAAAGAGAAATCTCTGATTTTCCAGACGTTTTTCCAGAATATCCATTGCTGCATAAAAAGAATTATAGGCATCCCAGTAAGCTTCCTTTGATCTTGCAAAGGTTGCTTTATAAACTCCATTATTAATGTTATCAAAGAGCCAGTCATTCATCTCATCGATATCTTTTCTGAGTTCTTCCGGATAAAGATCCGGTGCTCCTTTTTTGTGGAACGGTTTAAAATCTACTTCAAAATAATTGGTAAGCCAGGTGTAATCGTTATTTACAACTTTTCCTGTCTTTGTATCGATCAGAGCCGGTACCGTTGTTCTTCCTGTGTAATCATCATCAGCTTTGTAATAAGCTTCACTTAAGAACTGGATTCCAAGGACCGGATCGATATGATCTTTGTCGTATACGAATTCCCATCCAAGATTCTTCTCATGCTTTGCATGATCAACCATGTTGACACTGATTGCATCTTCCAGTCCAAGAAGTTCTCTTACGATCAAAGCTCTGTTAGACCAGTGGCAAAGCTTTGCCCATACCAGATGGTATCTGCCTTTTTCTACCGGATTTTTGCCTTCTCCAAATCCTTCTGTAAAATGATTTGGCTGGCGGACAAAATATCCATTCTCATCTATCTCCGATACAACTTCCTGCGGACGTACACGGATCTTTCTTCCATCTACTACTTCATAATCAAATTCTGCCATTATTTCTTCCTCCGTTCATATTTATCAGTACTGGTTATTTTGTATAACCTTTATTTCCTATCAATTTAGTTGGTATAATATCATCTATTACCTACTAAGTCAATAGGTTATTTTATTTTTTTGTTTTTTTCTTGAAACACATATAACCCTACGGTATAATAGGTAAAAAAGCACCAGGGTTCATAAACTCTCTGGTGCTGCTATTGTACATATAAAAAAATGGGGGAAAACTAATTATGATTTCTACAAAAGGACGTTACGCACTCCGCGTGATGATTGATCTCGCCCAGCATAAGGACGAAGAATATGTTCCGCTTAACGAGATCGCAATCCGCCAGGAAATTTCCGAAAAATACCTGGAAATTGTCCTGAAAATTCTTGTAAAGAAGAAACTCTTAAAAGGACGCCGTGGCAAAGGGGGCGGATACCAGCTTACCAGGAAACCTTCTGAATACACTATCGGCGAGATTCTTGAACTTGCGGAAGGCAATCTTGCTACAGTCGCCTGCCTGGTTCCAGGTGCCGAGGTCTGCAGCCGTGAAGATCAGTGCATTACTCTTCCTTTGTGGAAGAAATTTGATGGAATGGTACATGATTTCTTCTACGAGATTACATTGGAAGATGTGTTAAACGGAAATATTTAAGGAGATTTTTTATGAATACTTCGAATTTTGAATGGCCAGTTGATAAAAAGCCACTGTATTCCCTGCTTTCGATCCGCCTCCGCGGTCTGATTGACGGAATCCCTCACCAGATCTCAAATCTGGCAAATGCATCGGCCCTTCTCGGTGATGCGCTTCTGAACATCAACTGGGTTGGTTTTTATCTGATGAGAGAAGGCAGGCTCGTCCTTGGTCCTTTCCAGGGCAAACCTGCCTGTATTGAAATTGAAATCGGTAAAGGTGTCTGCGGAACCGCTGTGGCAAACGATCAGGTTATGCTGGTAAAGGATGTCCACCAGTTCCCGGGACATATCGCCTGCGACAGCGCCTCTAATTCCGAGATCGTGATTCCGCTTCATAAAGGAAATGAAATCGTTGGCGTTCTGGATATCGACAGCCCTGTTCTCGCCCGTTTTGATGAAGAAGATCAGGAAGGGCTGGAACACTTTGTCAGAATCCTGGAATCTATTTTTGACAAATAAGCTGTTCTTCCAGATAGCTTACGATCACCTCAGCTGCATATCCATGTGACTTTTCCCCCGGATGCCGGAGAGAACCCACTTTTTCCTCCGGCGTATCCGGGAGTTCTAAAAATCCATAAATCTTTTCATAGCGTGATGGCACATTATGATCCGGATTATTATCACATCCTGACAAAACTCCCCATCCTCTCTGCGAAACAGCCCGGAATTCTACTATTTTCCACACTTGACATTTTCCTTTTCTGCTTATACATTATTACATTAGCAAAACTATTTTTATTTGGAGAGATTAAGATGAATGAATTATTAAAAAAGATCCGCCTAAAAGATGCTTCCGCATTTACACATAGTGGAAAATTCCACGCAGATGATGTATTTTCCTCTGCATTGTTATTATATTTAAATCCGGAAATTACAATCCTTCGTGGTAATAAAGTACCCGAAGACTTTGACGGCATCATATTCGACATTGGGCGCGGCAGATATGACCATCACCAGAAAGACAGCTGCATCCGTGAAAATGGCATCCCTTACGCGGCATTCGGCCTTCTCTGGGAAGAACTTGGTACCGAAATCCTGGGGGAAGATCTTGCTGCTAAGTTTGACGAAGCTTTTGTCCAGCCACTGGATAATAATGATAATACCGGTGAAAAAAATGAACTGGCTTCACTGATTGGAAGCTTCAATCCTTCCTGGGACGAAGATGGCGGAACCGATGAAGCCTTTTTCCGTGCAGTCAGTGTTGCCGGAATGATCCTTGACAATAAATTTGCCCGTTACCTTGGAAATGAACGTGCTGACAAGCGGATCGAAGAAATTCTCGAAACACAAAATCCTGAAGCTGATTCCCGTATTCTGGTCCTTCCTGAATTCATTCCATGCCAGAAACGTCTTTCCGAAACAGATATCGCTTTCGTTATTTTTCCATCCAACCGCGGTGGTTACTGTATCCAGCCTCAGAAAAAAGAATATTCCCTGAATTATAAATGCAGTTTTCCATCTGAATGGCTCGGTCTGGAAAATGAAGAACTCCAGAAAGAAACCGGTCTTTCGAGTGCTTCTTTCTGTCACAAGGGCGGCTTTTTGATGACTACAGCTACTTTAGAAGATGCACGAAAAGCATGTCAGATCAGTCTGGATACCTTTACTGACGAGATTACCCTTGTAAATCTCAGTTCCGACACTTCTACAGACACACTTTTAATGAAACTGCCAGAACTCGCGCATGTAAAAATTATCCACAAACCTCTGCCTGATCTCCCTGCTTTAGATATCAATGGAATTTATGCTGAAATAGAAATGAAAAAAACAGAGTGGAAAAAATATATCAAAGATCTGGTAAAAGATCTGCTGAAAACGAAACCGGAAGCTGTCTATGTCGATGGAGATATGTTTTCTCTTTACCCGGTCGTGCATCAGCTTCGCAAAAAGCATATCCCGGTTCTTACTTCTGTTACAAAAGACGGTGAAAAACTTATTATCCGTATCCCATCCGGTTCCTGATTTTTTATTATCAGGAATTTGATAATCTGAAAGTGTCAAAAAGAATGTGCCATAACACATTCTTTTTGACAAATGAGAGCTTAATTATCCCAGTATAATTTTCGCTTTTTATCATCCAGTCCATCCACAAACCTTCTTTTGAATACAAGGAATTCTTCCAGATCCATCAGGATATGGTACAGCATCGCACGGCTCTCAAATTCCTCTCTGGTCTTTGGAAGTGAATTGTTCCTGATAATCGCAAAAAGTTCATGTAGTTCATCCAACTGAGCTGTCGGAACTGTATGTTCCTTCACACATACCAGCATATCAAACACATAACTCGAAATGATCATTGCCTCATCTGGCATATGTCTGATTTTCTTCATCTCATAATGTAAGTTATGGATCACGTTGCACTGCTTCATACGCATTTCAAAATAATCGATATAGTATCCCGGATGTGACTGAAACGTATTATCCTGATATTCATAGGCATCCTGGATAAAGCCCTGAACCTCTTTTTCCAACGCACAGATATCATCCCATACATTTCTCTGCATTTCCTTATTCGCCAGATATGCCGAGATCTCTCCAAGTATCATCTGCAGACGTTCTTCCGTATATCGCATATTTTCGACCAACGCCTTGCGCTGACTTCCATAATCATAAAACAAGTTCAGGACCAGTGCCATCGTAATTCCGATCAATACCAGCATAAATTCATTTGCAATAAAATCAACTTCAAAATCTCTGACTTCCAGAAAATGCATTCCGATCAGTGCATTTACAGAAATCGTCGCTCCCCATCCGATCATCTCTGAGACAATAACCACAAAAAAAACATAAATACCATATGCCATCCATTCTGATTCTACTGCCGAGAATATAATAAGCGCCATAAGTACTGAAATTATAAATGTTACAACCCTCGCTACCGATAATTTGACAGTTTTCCACTTTGTAGTCACCATCGTAAGAAGTGCAACACTCCCTGCCGCCAGTGAATACTTCAGTCCAAACAGATTGGCTATGTAAATCGCCAGACTGCTTCCTATCGCAATTTTTAGTGCCTGCATCCCGATCTTTTTACTTTTCATTGTTCCTCCTGAAATTTCATGCGTATATCCACACAAATTCTGTACACTTGATTTTGTATCCATATTTATGATGCCGAGAGCAGGATAACTATGTCAAATATTTTCTTATTTCTATCATACCTGCTCCACTCCAAAAAATAATTTTGAATTGTATTTTCGATTTTTTCATTTTCCTGCAGCT
>ENA-ORTG01001677-ORTG01001677.1-human-gut-metagenome-genome-assembly--contig:-NODE-1677-length-19459-cov-5.836477_pt1 | contig 19459 bp, 18 predicted proteins | sample MGYA00241906_ERZ509176 | MGnify/ENA primary metagenome ERZ509176 (study PRJEB26280, sample SAMEA2338811) | human gut metagenome | biome: human gut; feature: human-associated habitat; material: faeces...
TCACCTAGAACTTCCGAACGACGAAGCCTGTTGATGACAGGATATCTTTAATATTGCGTAAAATACACGAGCCCTTTAAGACTTCCGAACAACGAAGCCTGTTGATGGCAGGATATCTTTAATATTGCGTAAAATACACGAGCCCTCTAATTCCCTTGTAAAATATAAACAATAATTTTTCGAAAACTTTCTTGAATTTTAATGTTTCACGTGAAACATTTTGTGGAACAATACTATTAAAAGTGCTATAATAACAACAGTATGCTATACTTTCAAATAAACATGTATAGTCTTGATATTTGATATCCCGAAGGGAGGATGAATCTTGGGAAGAGTAATAGCAGTAGCAAACCAGAAGGGCGGCGTTGGTAAATCAACCACCGCAATTAATCTTTCTGCTTGTCTTGCTGAAAAAGGGAAGAAAGTACTTGCGATAGATATTGATCCACAGGGGAATACGACAAGTGGACTTGGAGTAGATAAAAATAATGTTGAGAATACATTATATGAATTACTTCTTGGCGAAGCAGAAGCAAAAGATACTATTGTTAAAGATGTAGTTGAGAACGTAGACCTGATTCCATCTAACGTGAATTTATCTGGCGCTGAGATTGAATTAATTGGTGTCGATGAAAAAGAATACATCATGAAGAAAATCATAGATAAGGTACGCAGAAAATATGATTATATTATTATGGACTGCCCACCATCTTTAAATATGCTTACGATTAATGCTTTAACAGCGGCCAATTCCGTATTGGTGCCAATTCAGTGTGAGTATTATGCTTTGGAAGGATTATCTCAGTTAATACATACAATTGAACTTGTAAAGGAACGTCTGAATAAGAAACTCGTAATGGAAGGTGTCGTATTTACTATGTATGATGCAAGAACGAATCTTTCTTTACAGGTAGTTGAAAATGTTAAAGACAACCTTCAGCAGAATATTTATAAAACGATTATTCCGAGAAATGTAAGACTGGCAGAGGCACCAAGCTACGGTCAGCCAATTACATTGTATGATACGAGATCGGCAGGTGCAGAGGCATATCGACTTCTTGCTGAAGAAGTAATTAACAGGGAGGGTGAATGATGGCTGGAAAGAAGTCAGGACTTGGAAGAGGTCTGGACGCATTGTTTCCGGAAAAAACAGTGCAGAGTAAACCTAAGACAGTGAAAACTGTAAAAGAAGAAAAAAAGGTTGCAGTAGATACTAAGAAATCCAGTCAGCAGGAAACCAGTAACGGCGAGAGAATGATGAAAATTTCCATGATCGAGCCAAACAGGGAACAGCCTCGTAAGAAATTTGATGAGGATGCTTTACAGGAATTATCAGAGTCCATAAAACAGTATGGAATTTTGCAACCATTGCTTGTGTCCGATAAGAAGGACTACTATGAAATCGTTGCAGGAGAAAGACGCTGGAGAGCTGCCAAGATGGCAGGACTTAAGGAAGTTCCGGTTGTTGTCAAAGAATTTTCAACACAGGAGATCGTAGAAATTTCTCTTATTGAAAATATACAGAGAGAAGATCTGAATCCGGTTGAAGAAGCAATGGCATATAAACGTCTGATTGATGAATTTCATTTAAAACAGGATGAGATAGCTGAACGTGTTTCAAAGAGCCGTACTGCAGTAACAAACTCGATGAGACTTTTGAAACTCGATTCCCGTGTACAGCAGATGATGGTAGATGAAATGATATCCGCCGGACATGCCAGAGCAATTCTTGCTATTTCCGATCCCGAGCAGCAATACAATGCAGCAATGAAAGTTTTTGATGAAAAGCTTAGCGTTCGTGAAACGGAAAAACTGGTAAAAAGTATTTTAACACCAACAAAGAAGAAGCCGGTTGTTTCAAATCCAACAGAGGATGCGATTTATGAGAGCCTTGAAGAAAAAATGAAAGGTATTACAGGAACCCGCGTATTTATTCACAGAAAGAAAAATAACAAAGGCAAAATAGAAATAGAGTATTATTCCAGAGATGATTTAGACAGAATTATTGATCTGTTTGAATCTATTGGTTAAAAGGGGGATGATATGAGTACGATTTTTGATAGTATAGGTATCGATCCTGGAATTATCATTATTGCTTTGCTGGCTATAGTTGTGATATTAATTGGGGTAATGATCAGTAATGGCATGCGTCTGACTCGTTTGGAACGAAAGTATAAGATGTTTATGAAGGGGAGCGATGCACAGTCCCTGGAAAAAACTTTTGTACGCAAATTTGCACAGATTGACAGACTGTATGAAGCAAAAGAAGATCATGAACATGCAATTAAAACACTGGAACAGCATTTTAAAGTTATTTTCAGCAAATATGGCGTAGAAAAATACGATGCATTTGATGATGTGGGTGGCAAACTCAGTTTTGCGCTGGCGTTGCTGGATAAAGATAATTCAGGTATTATTTTAAATGCAGTACACAGCAGAGACAATTGTTTCCTGTATCTGAAAGAAATTGTAAAAGGTGAATCTTATGTAATGCTCAGCCAGGAGGAAGTAGAAGCACTTCGAAAAGCTGTGAATTTTGAACTGGGTGAGATGAGTGAAGATGAAAAGAATTTAGAAAAATAAAGAAGACAGAAAAATAACTGTCAGGAGGAGAAAACATGTTAGACATCAAATTTGTGAGAGAAAATCCGGAAATCGTTAAACAGAATATCAGAAACAAATTCCAGGACAATAAACTGGAACTGGTTGATAAGGTTATTGAACTGGACAAAGAAAACAGAGAGATCAAACAGGAAGTTGAAGCTCTGAGAGCAGAAAGAAATAAAACTTCCAAACAGATCGGTGCGCTGATGGCACAGGGAAAACGTGATGAAGCAGAAGAAGTTAAGAAACAGGTTGCTGCATCCGGTGCACGTATTGATGAACTTTCTGCAAGAGAAAAGGAAGTAGAAGAAGAACTTCTTAAAAATATGATGGTTATCCCGAACATCATTGATCCGTCTGTACCGATTGGTAAAGACGACAGTGAAAATGTTGAAATTGAAAAATTCGGTGAACCAGTAGTTCCGGATTTTGAAGTTCCATATCATACAGATATTATGGAAAGCTTTGACGGAATTGATCTGGACAGTGCAAGACGTGTTGCAGGTAATGGTTTTTACTATCTGATGGGAGATATTGCAAGACTTCATTCTGCAGTTATTGCATATGCCCGTGACTTCATGATCAATAGAGGCTTTACTTATTGTGTACCGCCTTTCATGATCCGCAGCAATGTTGTAACAGGTGTTATGAGCTTCGCAGAGATGGATGCTATGATGTACAAGATCGAAGGCGAAGACCTGTATCTGATCGGTACCAGTGAGCATTCTATGATCGGTAAATTCATCGATACCATGCTTGATGAAGCTGAACTTCCAAAGACACTGACTTCTTATTCTCCATGCTTCCGTAAAGAAAAAGGAGCTCATGGAATCGAAGAACGTGGTGTATACAGAATCCATCAGTTTGAAAAACAGGAAATGATCGTTGTATGCAAACCGGAAGAAAGCAAAGAATGGTATGATAAATTATGGAAAAACACTGTTGATCTGTTCCGTTCTCTTGATATCCCGGTTCGTACACTGGAATGCTGTTCAGGTGACCTTGCCGACCTTAAAGTAAAATCTTGTGACGTAGAGGCATGGTCTCCAAGACAGAAGAAATACTTTGAAGTAGGAAGCTGTTCTAACCTTGGTGATGCACAGGCAAGACGTCTTGGCATCCGTGTAAAAGGAAGTGACGGAAACAAATATTTCGCACACACACTGAACAACACAGTAGTAGCTCCTCCGAGAATGCTGATCGCATTTCTCGAGAACAATCTTCAGGCAGACGGTTCTGTCCGCATTCCTGAAGTACTTCGTCCATACATGGGCGGTAAGTCTGAAATCAGATAGAAAACGAGGTAAATTTTGCATAAATATTTAAACGCTATCGGATTCCACGATATCGCATCTGAACGCGAATGGTATCAGATTCTTCTTGAATCCGAAAAGAATTTTTCCGGATATGACCGTATTGCCTTGGACGAACACACAGATCTCTGTGAGCTTCGCAGGGAATACGGCAACGGAATTGGCATTTCTTCCTACGGCTTTATCGATGAAAATGATGAAGCGTTCCGCAGAGAATGCTATTTCCCATATTTTTCAGGCAGTGGAGTCAGCTCTTATGCTGATATTGCAGTAGAACAGAAAACCTTCTCACCGACCTATGTTGGTGTCTGCGAGGATGTAAAGCTCGGCTGCAGTATCATTTTCCATATCCAGAACGGAATGGAATACATAAAAGAAGCCACTCTCGGTGGTCTGAACAAAAGTTCAATCTCTATAACCTTTTCTGGGCTTGCCTTAAGTGGGAAAATTTTGCTTCCGGTCACAAAGGATACAGGCGCTGCGGACAAGAGAGCGGAAGAGCTCCGCAACCGGATGATGCTCATGAGCGCAGCAAAGGAAGGGAATCCCGATGCCATTGAAAGCCTTACGCTTGACGACATCGACACCTATGCCGCAGTATCAAAAAGAATTCGCGGGGAAGATATTTACAGTATTGTCGATACGCATTTTATGCCAGCTGGTCTTGAATGTGACCAGTATGCGATCCTTGGTGAGATTCTGAATATCGATACCATTGAAAATCTTCTTACTGGGAAAGAACTTTATGTTCTTACAGTTGAAACCAATGAGCTTCAATTTGATGTATGCGTACCGGTTGAAAAGGTGATTGGCGAACCGGCAATTGGAAGACGGCTGAAGGCACAAATCTGGCTGCAAGGGCATATTAATTTTTAGGGAAAAATTTTGACTTATATAAAAAGCATGACCAAATTTCTTTTAATTGAAAATTAGTCGTGCTTTTTGTATATGCGCTTCAGAACATTCGACTTTACATAAAGAAGTCCTATAAAAGCTATTTCACATACAAAATCCCGCTTTGTTACCTCACCATAATTATCCCATAATTATTCTCTTAGAAAAGCATTTGACATTTTCATGTTCAAACGGTATGATATATGTGTATGTTCTATTAGTTAAATGAATATAACAAGTGTCTCCTAAGAGAAAGCCGAGGCATTCCCCAAATTGGGGAACGTTCTAATGTTACCAAAGTAAAAAAATCTGTAGATTGACAACTCGAAAAAGAGTTGATAATCTTATATATGGCCGAAGGGAAAAATCCCAGAAACCCAGTAAAATCAAGGGTTTGCGGCATGTGTCGTCATAGCTCAGCTGGATAGAGCACTCGCCTCCTAAGGGTCAGGTGGAGCAATCCCCTTTTGGAAGCGATTTATGAAATAAATTTGAAAATTGCTCCATTACAATTAAATAAGTCTCAGTACCTCAGTAGGATAGAGGGTTCGCCTCCTAAGCGAAACGTCGCAGGTTCGATTCCTGTCTGGGACGCCAGCAAACAACGCTGAAAGCCTTGATTTATCGAGGTTTTCAGCTTCTTTTGTTTTTGGCTTATAACCTGTCGGATAAGAACATATTCAATTTATATTTTGCAATTTCTTTTGATTTTCAGAATTTGTAATTCGATATTTTTATGACTGTTTGAGTAGAAGAGTTTGCTAACACTTTTTTTATTTTGAAAAAATATCAGCAGATTTTTGAAGATTTGCTAACACTTTTGAAAAATTACTTTGAAGCTGATTGTTTCAAAAGCATTGTTTTCATCTCTGGCGTAAGTGATTTTAAAAGCTGTAAAAGCTCCATATCACTGTCTGATAAGCCGTTGTTTTCTGGCTGAACTTCCTCATTTTGTGGTTGCATTTCTGAATCATGGTTTAGAGTGGAATAAAATTGTTCGTCCATCTTTTGAGCATTGTAACGTCTATCTTCGTCTATGATTTCTGAATAAACGTCTGTAACCATTTCTGCTTCTGCATGACCTGTATCGCCTTGTACCGATTTTACATCGCCGTTGGTCATTTTCAATTTGTATCCTGTGGATAAATGACGCAGACTGTGGAAAACAACTTTTTCATAGCCATTTTGTTCGCATAACTTTTGAAATCTGTCTCTCACAATTCTACTCTCAACGGGATTTCCATTTTCCAAAGCTATAACAAGGTTGTAATTGTTATAAGCGTCTCCTAGAAATTCCTGTAATTCTTGTTGGTCTTTTTTATACTGCACCAATAATTCCGCTACTGTTTTTGGCAACCATACGGTACGATTACTTGTTTCTGTCTTTGGTGTTTTTAATACAAGCCTTGTTGTGCAATGCGGTTTCTGTGTCGGAAAAATCTTGATAATATCTTTTTCCTTTAATTTCTGCATAGCTTGTGCATTTACTCTGGAAAGCTCTTTGTTGATGATTACCCTTGCGTTATTCGTTGCAATGGATTGTTCATCAATAATCACATCTTCCCATGTAAGACCTGTAATTTCTCCAATACGCATTGAGCAGGAAAACGCCAAATGCATACAGATGGTTAATAAATCGTCGTCTGACTTCTGAATTGCTTCACGGAATGTATCTACACTCCATACTTTTCTTTTTACCTTAGGAACTTTAGGAAGCGTTGCTAATGAAGCAGGGTTACGCTTGTTGGTATCAATATATTCCCAACGGATTGCTTGATTTAATGCACAGCGTATAATGTCGTGTATTTTCTTGATATTGGCAGGTTGTACGCAACGTCCAGTAGCTTTTCTGTTAGCTCTGGGTACTTCTGGAACACTCAATAAATCATTGTAGTAGGCAGATAATTTCTTTGTGGTAATCTCATTTAACTTCCAATCCCCGATAAGTGGATTGATGTAATTTTCGATAGTACCGACTTTGCTACTAAATGTACTAGGCGACCATTTTGACGTACCATAGAGATTGACAAATATTTTTAAAAAGTCACAAAGCGTAATATCTTCATCGGTACTATCAAGTTCTTTTTTCGATTCATCAATTTGGCGTGCAAACTGTTCCTCTAAGGGAACAATCACATAACCATATTTTTCTTGATAATACTCAACAAATGCTTTTCTCTGCTTTGCTTCTTTCTTTGTCTCTAACGTATCCCATTTCTGTTTACGTTCTCCTGCATTGTCTAAATACCAGTAAATAACGGAAAATGTTGATTTTCTTTTTTTGATTGAAGCCATAATATATTCTCTCCTTAACAGTTAATTTTGATTTAACCATTTATCGAAAGAATCTTTAGATACCCGTATGGCTCTACCAGCACGAACATAAGCGAACTGTCCACTTTTAACCAATGCGTAAGCCACTTTTTTACTCACACATAATTGTTCTGCAATTTCCTCTACTGTATATGTCTTTTTCTCCTTTTTAGGAGTTTCTGTATTTGATGTATCACTTATCACGAGTAATAATAACTCCTTTCCGTGTGATAACAGCAAAATACATACGTTTAACAAGGTCATTATAGCATATCAATAACTCTTGCGGATATGTTTTTTGCCGTTGCTAACACTTTTGCTAATACTTTTTATATGCAGACAAATGGCTTTGGCAAGCTCCACTGGTATCTCAACCATTCCCATTCCTGTGGGCTGAACCGTGTCATACGGGTGTATCATTATCCTGTGTTGCAGGTCATGGCAGAACGACTTTTCCAACGGTCGCTCCCAGATCATTGCATGAATCGCTATCTCCCGATTGGAAAAGTCACGGCGTACAACCTCTGATGGCTCACTGCAAGCACAAACGTATCTGACTGCTTTATTCACTTGTCAAAGAACTGTTAGGCTCTTGTCAGCCTGTATCAATTCATTTTTACAAATGGACTGATACAGAATGATAAGAAAAAGCGGAACAGGAAAGAGGGGAGTTTATTAAATCATGCTCCGCTCAAATATTACTTAATGTTCGTCTATTTCAAATTCACATATCATTTTCAAAAGGGCTTCTCTGATACGTCCCTTTAATTCCATATCAACCACAATGTATACGTTACCGTATTCATCATAAAATGGGCGTAAACAACATTTTGATATGTAGGCTTCATAGAACAGCAACAGCTTTTCTATGGCGTTTTCGTTACCGTCCACGGCTGATGATATGAGAAAAAATGATGGAAGTGTGTGTTGCTTATTCTTCATTTGTTTTTTTCTCCTTTAACTGCTTTCTGATTTCTTCAAGTGAATTTCTTCTGTGCCTGAATGATGTGCTTCGGTTGATGTTCAGCTTTTCGCCTATCTCCGAATCGCTCATATCCAAGAAGAAAAACATCAATACAATGTTCCGGCTCTGCTCCGGCAACTGTTTCAGTGCTTCTGCAAGTTCTTCATCAAGTACACGGATTTCTGTACCGCACACATCGAATGTTGTATATTCACTTTCGTAATCGTCCCATACAATCAATTTCTCAACAACAATCTCTGGAAGCTCACAAAAGGATACTTCCTTTGCCTGTCGTCTGGCTAATTCCTTGCGGTAGTTATGGACAATGCCTTTCACAACCTTTTTGAGTTTACAGTCAAACTGACATTGTATTGTCTTTTGGAAGTCTGATGGTTTCAAAATCACACCCCCCTTTCGCTATGAAATGAAAAGTATGTATCCCTCTTTCCGCACCATATCTGTACGGCAGGGTGTGATTTGTTGCAGAATTACAAAACTTTTTGAAAATATAAAAACAGCCTATTTGCACTAACAACAAATAGACTGCATTTAAAATATCTAATATATGAATTTTTAATTCATGTTTGACGTCTAATGATAAGCTAAGAAAGAAAGGAAATAAATTCGATTGTCGTTGCAAACCGCCTGTTCTACTTAGAATCACAAATTGCTCCCTAACCAGAACAATCCTGTAAAGAAAAAAGGACGGCTCTGGATATACCAAAACCGCCCTAATATTTGCGAACATTATAAAAAGATATTACCTACTGAACGGTTTTTTTTATTTACCGAATTAGGTAATACTTTAATCGCATTTATAGTGCATATCATATGAATTTATAACACATTCTAATTGTATGACATGAAGTATAAACTCATGACAGGTGATTTAAAATGAGAAAAAAGAAAGATACACACAGCTTTGATTTTCGTCCTCTGGGACTGGCAATCAGAGAAGCCAGAGAAAAAGCAGGGCTTTCCAGAAATGATTTAGGTGATAAGGTCTTTTACGGAGAACGTCATCTCGCAGATATTGAAAATATCGGAACACACCCTAGCTTTCAATTATTCCATGATTTAGTTACCATGTTCAACATATCTGTTGACGAGTATTTCTATCCATCAAAAAAAGCTGAGAAAAGTACAGTTCGCCGTCAGATAGATTCGTCACTTGATTTATTGACTGATAACGAATTAAAAATTATTCAAGCTACGATTGATGGTGTCTTGAACAGTAGAGAGAATAAGCAGTAATTTATCTCTTATTCTCTCTGTTTTTCTGTTTAGATTTCTCACTGCTTATTTGTTGATCAGCTTCGCAGTAGCAAATAAATCTTCATTTATAAATAACAAGTTACTGTGCCTTTTCAAATTTTATTCACAATTTCTTAACCGTTCCACAATAGAGTGATTTCCTACGAGTTTTTTATAGGATAAAAGTGGTGCTAGCGTACATATCAGCACAACTAAAATAATCGAACAGATTAACGGAATTACTGGCACTTTAAACGGAATCCTCATATAATTCATGGATTGGAAGCAAACATAAGTGATAGCAGAACCAATCGTTAAAGTTACAAATATAGAGAAAATAGCATATAAAATACCCTCTCGAATCAAAAGTTGATTTATCTGTTTTCTGGACATTCCAATGCTTTCCATAACAGAAAAAATCAATCTACGATTTTGTATACCACTTGCGATTGTATTTGCATAATTTAAAACTCCAACAAATAAAAGCAATAAAGCGATTATTGTACCTATCTCCATCATATTTCCCTGTGCTTCTTGAATTGTTTTCATATTCTCATATTGAGATTCAACATATAAGTCATTACTATATGGACTATTATTTATCAGTGAGGTAATCTTTTTTTCTAAAACTTCATCATATTTCTGATTATAGTAAATATACACGTCTAATATTGTCGGCTTAGAAGTCAAACTTTTTAAATAATTTTGACTTACAATCAACGAAGCTCCAATATCTCTTCCGCTGTACTGTGTTTCATAGGACACAGCTTCAACAGTAATTTCATATTGCTTTCCATCAAAACTGAAAGGGACTTTTTGATTCAAATATTCTTTGGGTATTTCAGAGCCTTCATACTGTACAATACAACTTTTCCCATTGAGAAAATCTTGTTTATCAACAGGACTACTCAACGATTGATTTACATAATCAAATTGGTCTTCATCAATGCCTATTAACATGCCATAATAATTTGACGGATTTGTTTTATAATTGGTTATCACGTCTTTTGAAGATACATATGGTGTCCTTTCTATATAATTAGTTATCCACATATCAGAAAACCCCTTTGACACATATGGGAAACTAATTGGTACTCCCTCTACAAGATGAATGTCTTTCATACCGTCCATTTTTTCTATTTTTTCAACAAAAGAATCCTCTATGGCTGGCTTTAGAGAATTGATATTCTCTGTAGTTTGTGTCTGGTTTTGAACAACAAAATCAGCATTCCAATAATTAGGAAGTACTGTTCTTTCTCCCTGACTACTTATAATCGTTGTAAGACAATAAAATACAGATAAACTTATTGCCAGCGATAGCAACACAACAACTGTTTTCTTTTTGTCTTTTTTAAACTGTTCAAATGCCATTCTCCAAAAGAAAGCTCTCTTTTTCTTTTTATACCCTTTTCCATTAGAGACACACTCTATATATTTTGTAGCTTCTACGGGGGTAACTTTTGTTGCAATTTGAATAGGCTTTCTCATTCCAAGAAGAATAGAGAAAACTGTCACAGCGACACTCACAATTAAAATGGATGGATTGAATTGCAACGCTATATTTCCAGTGGAAATTCCCAATACGCTAAGAATATACGGAACCAGTTTTATGCATAAAAGAATACCTAACAGGTTTCCAATAAATATTCCTGCTATTGCAATAAATAGCATTTGTTTTGTTATGAAACGAACAAGCTGTTTCTTTGTCATACCCAGAGATTGAAGCAATCCATAATATCGTATCTTCCCCGAAATGGACAAATACAAAATATTATAAATTAAAAGATATGCACTTAGGCATATAACAAGAGCCAGACCGCATATGCCCAATAGCAGTTTAAAAGAATTTTCGATGTAGTCTGTTGGAGCAAAAATTTGTCTGTCTGAAAAATTCAATGATTTTTCTAAGGACTGTATTGTAGTTGGTAAAACGTAATTACGGTTCAATTTTATGCAAAGGATTCCATCATTTTTTAAATCATACCCTGTCTCATCATAAAAGTTTTTTGACACAAATCCGGCAGATTTGTCTCCGTATCCATCCCATATGCCACTAATCACAAATTTGTCTGTATGAACACCGGTATTATTCTCGTAAGTTAAAACAATACTATCTCCGACAGATAGATTTTCATTTCCACATGCTTTTAGAATATCTTTTGTAACCATCAATTCATTCTTATTTTGTGGATAGTGTCCATCTAATTTTGTTCTTGCAGGAGACATCAGATTATTCCAGAACGTTTCATCACACCATAACAAACCGATTTCAACTGTATTATCAAACTCTGAACTTTTAATAAATCCAGCATAGGATTCCATCCCTACATTTTGTATGTTTTTGTTGCTCTGTAAACTTTTAACCTGTTTTGATGTAAAACCATTCATAGTCGTAATATCATATTCAGCTCCATTTAATCGTGTATTTTGTAATCTGCTTGAATCCAGATAAGTCAAGCCGATTGTAAATACACAAAAAAGCATAAACGCAGATAAAACTATTGTGAAAAACAATATTCCATATTGCTTTTTATTGGATTTTACACTGTTTTTTGCCAGTTTGTTTATAATCATCTTATTATTATTCGCTAACATGGAAACCACTTCCTTTAGATATTTTCCCGTCCTCAATCTGAACAATTCTGTCTGCCATTTGTGCAATATCTGTATCATGCGTAATCACAATCAATGTTTGCTGATATTGTCTGCTTAACATTTTCAACAATCCGATCACATCATGGCTGGTAGCAGTATCGAGATTACCTGTTGGTTCATCTGCAAGAATAATTGCAGGTTTCGTTGCTAAAGCTCGAATAATCGCTACACGCTGTTGTTCGCCACCAGATAGCATTGAGGGGAGCATTTCCTGTTTATTTGAGATATTTAATATATTGAGCAGTTCTTGAATGAACTCTTTATCAATTTGTGCACCATCTAACTCAAGAGGGAAAATAATATTATCATATACATTTAAGTCTGGTATTAAATTATATTGTTGAAAAATAAATCCTACTTTTCTTCTTCTGAAAAGAGCAAGCTGTTCAGAATTTAACGTTTCAAGATTTACTCCATCAACGATAACAGTTCCACTGCTAGGCGTATCCAATCCACCAATCATGTGCAGAAGTGTACTTTTACCACTTCCAGATTTTCCAATGATAGAAACAAATTCTCGTTCAGCAACTTTAAAATCTACACCATCTAATGCTTTTACGGTCTGATTTCCTGTTTTATAGTATTTTTTTAAATCCTGTGTTTTGACAATCACATTTTTCATAGTCAAGTCCTCCTTATGATTACATGATAAAATAGAAAAATCACAAACCAGTCACAAAAAGAAAAAATCACAAAACTGTGATTTTTCCTAATCCCGATTTGGAAGATATATCATAAAGGTACTTCCTTTTCCAATTTTTGAATGAACTTCGATATATCCATTTTGTAGCATAATGATTTCCCTTGCTAAATATAGTCCAATACCAATTCCATCATTATCATGTACCTCTGGCTCACGATAGAAGCGAGTAAAAATAGTTGCTTGCCGTTCTGGAATAATACCTTTTCCAGTGTCCTCAATACTGATTTTCGTAAAAAGCTCCTGTTTGCACACAACGATATGGATATTTCCACCATCATTCGTATACTTCACGGCATTATCTAAAATATTGAAAATTGCTTCTGCTGTCCATTTTTTATCATGGTTTAATTCTAATCGTTCGTCATATTGCACATCAATTGTAATATTTTTCTTCTCTGCCTTTATTATCACATTACTAATTGCCATAGCAAGAGTGTTAGCAAGAGGAGTTTTTTGTTTTTGAATTTTTATTGTCCCTGTTTCAAGTCTGGACATTTTTACCATACTTTGCAATAGAAAATCTAATTTATCAACCTGACCGTTCATCTTTTTTAAATATTCTTGATTCCTGTCAAAATCCGTTTCATCTGTCATCATTTCTAAATAAAGTTTTATATTTGCAATGGGAGTTTTCGTCTGGTGAGAAATATCAGACACCAATTCTTTCAGTTTATTCTTTTCTTCTGAAATTTCTAAATTTTTGTGAGTATACAGATGTGATAAGCGAACCAGTCTATTATAGATTTTCCCCCATAAATCATCTTGTTTGTAGGAACTTGTTTTTAATTCCTCATTTTTCAACATCTTGTTTATAGCAATATCTAATTTTTCTGTATATTCATAAACATCATGCTTTAAATGAATATATTTCCAAAGTATAAAAGTGGCGATAAACACTAATGCAAAAAATATTATAAAAATCATTGTTTCCATATGTACCCCATTCCATATACATTTGAAATGTAAGAGTGTTCTTCAGTTTCAATCTTTTTACGTAATCTGTTGATATTTACAGCCAGCGTATGTTTGTCCGTTATTTGTACTCCCTCGTCCCATAAGGAATCTAATAGAATTGAATAGGTAAGTAGTTTTCCCTTATTCTCAATCAATTTTTTTAAAATACGATATTCTGTAGGAGATAGTAAACATTCATTTTCTTTTTGCCGAACTGTACCAAGCTCAAAATTCACTTTTAGAAATCCGTCATCATAAATATTTGCTCCTTGTGACTTTCTGGTTAAAATAACATACACTTTTTTCAATAAAATCTTCATAGAAAATGGTTTGGTTACATAATCGTCTGCGCCTAATTCATATCCATTTAAAATATCTTCTTCTAAGTCTCTTGCAGAAACAAATAAAACTGGGACTTGTTTTTTGGCTTTCAACCATTTACAAAATTGAAAGCCGTCCCCATCTGGTAAATTGACATCAAGTATCGTCAAATGAAAAGATTCATTTTCTGTGAATTTTTCAGCTTCTTTACAAGAATGGGCTGAAAAGATATGATACCCCTCTTTTTTTAATGCATAAGTGATTGTTTGATTTAATTCCACATCATCTTCCAAAACAAGAATAGTATACACAAATAAATCCCTCCATAAGAACTATTTTAGCTTTTTTAATTATATCAAAGAACTTACTAGAAATACATATTTTTTAGAGGGAGCATTTTGTCATTGATAGCTCCCTCTTTTGATTATACTTATATAATCTTCCAGTTATCGTCCTTATGTAACACAAACTCATACTGTGAGATTTGCGTCATTTTCGATTTATTATCCAGATATTTTACAGATATATTGACTTTGAGGTTATCGCCATCTTTGGTAAAGACAGGATTTACCAGTTCTGAAAATACATAGTCGCCGGAAACAGGAGCAAGCACACCGTCTTTGACGTAATAGGCAAGTTCTTTTTCCGTAGCTGTCGGATAAAGCTTAAAGAATGTTTCCAAGAAAGCGGTAGCGTCCTTGACTGTGTCGGAACTGACACTGACATCTGCTTCCTGTACTTTCGGTTCATACTTTGATTTCTGTACCGCCGGAGCAAGGGTTGGATTCTGGGTAATGACCATTGCACCGTCCTTATCCACATGAACGGTCACGGTGTAGTTTTCTGTGACTGCCTGTGTCTGTTCTCCCTCTTTTACCTGCTGATCTACTTCGTAGGCAACGGTAAAATCGTCCATTCCAGACTGTTCCACATTCCAGACCAGCACATTTGTAACGGTAGCACTGGTTGGTATATCTGTTCTGATGGTATCGGCGTTCAAGTCCTGTAATTCTTTGGTAATGTATTTACTGATTTCTGTTGTCCTTGCTTCAATGGCTTCCTTGCTGGTATCCCATGAGTAGTAGGCTTTCGCAAAGTTCTTGACGAAATTTTCAATACCGTTGGTATCGTTCAATCTTAGCTGAATGATTTCTTTTTCATGTACCGTGTGGGTGTCAATGGCGGTAAAGTTCTTATACACACCAAAGCTGGTGCTTGCCAGAAGCACCGCCCACAACAGCAGGACAGATTTCTTATGTGTCCCGACTTTCATGGTACGCACTTTCTTATTCTTAGGTGCTTTCTCTGTTTTTTCTTTCTTCTTAAACATATTTCAAGTCCTTTCTATTGTTTGATTCTTCCGGCACAAATGATGTGCTGTTGCCAGTAGGCAGAGGTCAAATCGGTATAGCCGATTGGATTTCCGGCATGATACATCTGATTGTTTCCGACATAGATTCCTACATGGGTAACATAGTCACTGGTATTGTAGGTGGAATGGAAAAAGACCAAATCGCCAGCCTGTGCCTGTGACAATGGGATATGCTGGGTTGCGTCATACTGTGCCTGTGCGGTTCGTGGCAGACTGATTCCGGCTTTTCCGTAGCACCACTGGGTAAGACCAGAACAGTCAAAAGAGGTGTTCGGGTTACTGCCACCATAGATATATTTCCAGCCTTGATACTTTAACGCTTCATTCATAACCGCCTGTACCGTTTCGTTGCTGAACTGCTTCACGGTCAGATATTGGTTGACCAGCTCCACATAGAACATATTCCCGTAGTTATAACGCCAGCCACCATTTTTACTGACTGCTATCGGGTTCGTATAGGTCACTTTTGTACCGCCGGATTTATTCTTTGCGAAATTCTCTGCAAGATTGAAGCTGTGCTTTTTCCCGTTCTTCGCCACATAGTCTGCATAGCCACCACCATAGTTATAAGACTGTATGACCACGTTAATGTCATTCATGCCTTTGGCTTTACAGGAAGAAAGCAGGGACGCAAAATATTTACACCCCTGCTTGATAGAATCCTCTGTACTTAATGAGTTCGGCGGTAGCCCCAGACTTTCACTGGACTGCATGACATCGGTAGCCGTACCGCCACTTTCTACCTGTATGATGGCAAGCAGGACGTTCACATACTCCGAGATACCGTTTTCTCTGGCGTATTTTTCTACCATCGGCTGATGTTTGAGGACATCGGCTGACAGGTTCATGCCAGAGTAGACAGGCGAATAGCTGTTGGAACTGTCGTCATCTTCGCCGGAAATCAATATTCCGAAAAAGAGGACGATGGAAAAAAGGACAGGAAATATCGTACCTATGATAAAGATACGCTTTAATCTCATTTCTTCCGTCCTTTCTCTGGTTGCTTCGTAACAGTCTTGCGATTCTGTTTTTGGTTGACCTGTTTCTGTACAGTGGTTTTCTTTCGATTACTTCTGGATTCCTCTATATTTGACTGGTTTGTTCTGGCAACCGATTTGACCTGTTGTTCCTGTCTGATGTTGGTTCGGATAATTTCTTTTCCAGCCTTGACTTCTGCATTTTTTATCACAGGAGAAGTAGCAGGACGTTTCATATCCGGCTTCGTAACTATATCGGTCTGTGCAGGTTTTGGAACAGGTGTGGCAACAGGGCGTTCATGGCTTCTGGTAGCTCCGGCTGTCGCTGATCCATTCGCATGAACTGTCTGCCTTGCTTCCTGTGCTTTCTGTAATTCCTGCTTTTTCTGTGAGATATTTCCCCTGTGCAGGTTACGTTTCTGTGTACGCTGTTCCTGTCGGTTTTCCCGTTCTTCCACAATGCCACGCTTAAAATCCGATACATTATTCTTTGCTTTCTGTTTGACAGAGTGGACGGCATAACCAGCCTGTGTCGGCAGGTCTTTCACATTTTCTTTCAGAGAGGAAGCATTGTCACGGACTTTATTTTTCGTATCCATCACAGCACCTACCGCAGAACCGACACGGCTTCCCATGCTGGCAGTAGTATTTTCACGTTTCTTTGGCGGTTGGTTCGTTGCTGGCTTTCCGGCTCTGGCAACACTTGCACCAGCCACTGCACCTGCAACACTTCCAGCACCGACAGCCCTTACAATCCTGTGTTCCATACGTCTTGCCCGATGTCGCATGAACACCATAGGTCTACGGAATATCCGGCGACCTATCTGCTGGCTATCATTCGCATTAAGGCTGAACATACTCATTAGTTCTCCGAGCTTCATATAGATTCCGGCAAAGCAGATTATCTGCAAAAACGCCACCATGAAGAACGGATAGTCCGTGGAAATGTTGTAGAACATACTGGAAATCGAAAATGCTACGGTCACAATCAGAGTGATTCCGGCTCTTGTCATAATGGCATTGAACACACGGACAACTGCCTGTTTTGCCATGTTCTCATAGGTCGGTATCATGGACATTAAAAAGCTGATAGGCAAAAACATGGCATATATGATAAAAAGTATCTGGGAAAATAACATCATGCCGGTAAGCAGGAAGATAAATATTGTGATACCGAGATTGAAAATGAGCAGGAAGAACACCATGCCAAGACGGTTGACGACCTGTGGAATGGTAAGGTTGTCATTGTCGTGATCCTCAATCTCTGTTTTCACAACATTTTCCCTTGTTTCCCCATCTTCGTCTGACGGGCTGGCAGATACCAGAGCTTCCACACGGTCAGCCCCGATTTCTTCGGTATCGCTGTTCCCGAACTGTAATAACAGCCACGGTTTTTCTACCTGTATCGCAAACAGGCTGTCACGGATAAGGTCTACACTGTCCTTGCCTTTGCTTTGTGAATCGGGGAGCATGATTTTTGTCCCCAAGTCCAGAGAAGCGGTGCTGATGTCCGAACTGAAATCATTGATTTTCTGGATATAATTGGGAGCATAAGCAATAAAGGACGCAGACACAATGAACACCACCACAAAGTTGATAACAGCGTGAAGTGCTTTGCTGGTTTCCCTTTTGAGAAGCCCTGTATAGGCGGTATAAACACCTACAATCAGAATGATAATGAGCAGGAATCCCACATAGAATCCACTGCTGGAAAATCCGTTTTCGGTCACTCCGGCAAGTGTCTGGATACTTTTCCCGATACTGTCTGCCATGTCATTGATGAAGTCCAGCTTATACGCCTGTTGCACCACATATCCTGTGGCATTGCTAAGATACAGGCTGATTGTCCAGACAAAATTTGTGATACAGTAAAGCCCGTACTGCACCGATTTTCCAATGCCGTCCAGCCAGTTCCACGGTAGCCAAGACCAGCTATTGTCCACATAGAAATCAAGCTGATAGTTGGAAAGCGGATACTTTGAATACAGGTTGTCTGCATTGACCGTATCATCGACCAGTCCAGACGCATGAGCTACCGTCCCAAGCAGGGACAGCAGTACCAGCGTAACGGTCACGGCAAGCAGTACCAGTTTCAGTACATGGAATACCTTTTCTCTTGTGATAGATTTTATCATTCCAAATCCACCTCACTTTTTATCGGCGGTCTGGTATCAAAGGCATGGAGCAGTTCTACAAAGACAGGGTGTATCTGTACCACACCGACACGCCCGTATAAATCCTGCATTAAGCATTGTCCGTTCTCCAAATCCCTCAACCGTTTCTGGTTGTTTTCGTCCTCACTGTCCAGCCCGAAAAACTCTAAGGTCTGTTTGATTTCATTGGTATCTGTGGAGCGGAACGCAAACTTTAAGCCGATGTTATTTTTCAGACTTTCTTTCGATACGTCCCCAGAGGATTGTGTCACGAAATATACTCCGGCGTTCATGGCTCTACCAGCACGCACCAGCTTGTTTGAGAGGGTTTCGCCCTGTGCCACATTTAAGAACGCCCATGCTTCATCAAGGTCTACAATCTTAAATACGCTGCGGTCTGTATGGATGAAGTCGAGGGCAAAGGTGCTGATTACAATGAGCATTGCCACGGAAAGCAGCTCCATTGTGGTGTATTCTTCAAACGAGGTTTCCTTATCCGGCAGCACCAAATCCGCCACTTGAATGATGTTGAGCTGCTTTTCAAGGCTGATGGACTGTGTGACATCCCCATCCGAAAAGAGCAGGTGTGCAAAGTCATAGTCCGTAAAGGATTCGATATGGTCGGCTATGCTGGTGCTGATGGTGGTTCCCTCCGCCCGAAGTTCCTCAATCACTTTGAAAAGCCCCCGTTCCTCACTGTTTGTCACTGCACGAATAGCTTTCCGAAGAACAGGGAACTTTTCCCCGTCACGGCTGGAAATGCCCGTTAAAAAAGTCAGGATGTCGATTGCCAGTGATTCGGAATCCTTTGGGTTCTCCATAATTACATACGGGTCAAGTAAGCCCCTGTTCTGTTCCTCCGAGGTCAGGTTTACGATATTGATTTCATGGGCGATTTCCGGCAGGGTTTCTTTCCAGCGTCCCCGTTATAGCGATAGGTAACTTTTTGATGTTATCTCCAAGTTTTCCCCCGCTTCACACC
>ENA-ORTG01001683-ORTG01001683.1-human-gut-metagenome-genome-assembly--contig:-NODE-1683-length-19383-cov-3.906612_pt1 | contig 19383 bp, 15 predicted proteins | sample MGYA00241906_ERZ509176 | MGnify/ENA primary metagenome ERZ509176 (study PRJEB26280, sample SAMEA2338811) | human gut metagenome | biome: human gut; feature: human-associated habitat; material: faeces...
GCCTTTACTTACAATATATTAAAAGGCTTTGTAATATAATCATCTGCTCCATATTCAAGGCCCAATATTTTGTCCATATCATCACCCTTTGCAGTAAGCATTATAATAGGCATATCGGAAAACTCTCTAATCTGCTGACAAACCTCATATCCTGTTAAAATTGGTAGCATCAAATCTAAAAGAACTATATCATATTCAGTTTCTTTCGCCTTATCAACGGCTTCCTGTCCGTCATAGGCACAATCAACTTCATACCCTTCCTGTTCCAAACTAAATTTCAGTCCCTTTACAATTAATTTTTCATCATCAACTACTAACGCCTTCATTACATAAACCTTTCTACTTAATCAACAGTTATCATTTTTTCAATGTTTGAGTAAATGGAATCACCTATTCCCGACACGTTTTTTATATCTTCCTTAGTTTTAAAATCTCCATTCTCCTCACGGTAGGCTATAATTGCTTTAGCTCTTGTTTCTCCAATTCCTGACAACGAAGTAAGACCCGCAACATCTGCAGTGTTAATGTTAACCAGATTTTCCTTAATGTCTTCACTATTATGTGTCTTGTCATTAGTGCCCTGGCTACTATTCTGGCCACCATTGCCTGAATCAGAATTTCCGTCTAAATTTTTCTCTGAACCATTCTCATTCTCCTTAAGCTTAGCATAATATTCCTTCTGGGAAAGTACTACAATATTCTGGCCGTCTTTCAAAACTTCAGCCATATTAACTCCCTGCTTCTGGGCTTTCTTAGTAAGCCCTCCTGCCTTCTCAATAGCCATAAAAACCCTGTCGTTACTCTTTAAACAATACACTCCCGGATTGTTAACCTGACCACTGACATAAACATAAATCTCTTCCAAACTTTCTGATGGTTCTTCACTGTTCTCACCGGCTTCCACACGTGTAGTCTGACTGTTGTTTTCAGCCTTGTCCGTTAAAGAAACCTGATTATTTTTATCCTTACAGCCCGTAAAAAATACTAAAACCGCAACCATTGTTAAAACAATGTATTTCTTTGTACTAATCATTCAAACTCCTATCCGGAGCTTCCCCTTGAACGCATATCATAATTGTACAAAATTATGTTTCAGTTAGCAACACTCATTTTTCACAATTTTATATTAATTTTATCTTTCAAAAATGAAAATACCTACAATTGCAATAATTGCACCCATTAACTTGCTCCACTGAAAATCAACCTTTTCAACTCCAAACATTCCAAACACCTCTATCAGATATGCAATAATAATCTGGGATATTACAATCAAAAGAACTGCCTTTGCAGGGCCAAGTATGTTCATACTCTTTATAACTGTCAAAGTAATAAATGCCCCAATGACACCACCCAGCAGCATATACTTATTTTCCATATGAAACATACCCGACACATTTTGACGTCCCGTAATAAACCAGGCCAAAATACAAACGATAAAAGCCGTTAGCTGCACCCATGAATTGGCAGCCCAAAGGCTGCTACTTTTCGTAACCTGCGTGTTAAAAACACCCTGAACACTCATCAAAGCTCCTGAAATCAATGCAATAATAAATCCCCACATGTAAAAAACCTCCACTATTCACTTAGTAATGTATTTTTTATAAATATCGCACAGAAATTCCCGTTGCAAACACGTTGATTTACGCGTTTCTACAAGCGGTGCATAAATTAGATAAACTGCTTTTATGAGCTTGCTCGATAAAAGCTTGTTTAACTAATTTATATATCGCGCTAGCGCGATATAAGTATGAAGCGTAGCGAAATACGAATCACCGCTTGTTCCGCCGCCTATTGTAAGACAAAAATCTAAACTCGCCTACGGCTCAGACAGTAGATTTTTGCCTTACGCTATGCTGGAAAAATTGCGAAAATCTGCCTATCGTTTGCAACGGGAATTTCTGTGCCATATTAAGTCAAAAAAAATACCCACCAAATGTTTATAGTGGATATTTTTTACATATTTGATTTATTTATTCATTGTTTTAAATATTATTGATATTGTTGTGCCTTCCCCAAGGGTGCTGTCGATTTGGATTTCTGCCTCGTGTTGTTCTGCTATGTGTTTTACAATGGCGAGCCCAAGTCCTGTACCTCCTGTTTTCTTTGAGCGGGCTTTGTCTACTCGGTAGAATCGCTCGAAGATTCGGTTTAAATCGTCTTCCGGTATTCCAATACCGTCATCCTTCACCTGAAGTATTATGTTGTCATCTTTTTTGAATACTGATGCCCATACGTGTCCTTCCGGCTTGTTGTATCTTATGGCATTATCGCAAAGGTTGTATATAACCTCCTGTATCATTTCCTGATTTGCCTTTATTATACAGTCTTTTTCTATTATGTCTGTTGCGATTGTTATGTTGTGTTTTTCGGCATTCATCTGCAACATGTCCACACAGCTTACTACTTCTTCATTTAAGCTTACGTTTGTTGTTGACAGCTGATGGTCCATAACATCTAACTGTGACAATTCAATTATGTCATTTATAAGTGACAATAATCTGTTTGCACTTTTATGAATTTCACTGGCAAAATGCTGGATATCTCCCTCTTTTGCCATTCCTGTTTCTATCAATTCTGCGTAACCTGAAATTGAAGCCAACGGTGTTTTCAACTCATGAGATACGTTTGCCGTAAATTCCTGTCTCATTTTTGAGCTTTTCTTTAATGCTTTATGCTGGCTGTGAATTTTGTCCATAAACGGCTGGATTTCTTCATATGTTTCCGTTGCCTTATCATCTTCAAGATGTTGTGCCATAAGCTCTATTGGCTTTATAAGACTTTTTGCCAAAAGTTTTGCCACAACAAGACTTACTCCTATTGCCAAAATAAGAACTACCAAAAAGATTGGGAATATCTGTGCGCCAAATTGCCACAGGTTTCCTGCTTCTTTTGCAACTCTTATTATTTGACCGTCGTTCATTTTTTCAGCATAGTAGTATGTATTTTTTTCAAGTGTGCCTGACTCTCTTATTGCACTTCCACTACCTGTCTTTAATGCCTGTTTAACTTCCGGTCTGTTTCCATGATTGTCCATGGAACCAATGTCTGCATTACTGTCATATTCAACTTTTCCGTCACTGTCTATAACTGTAATTCTCAGATTATCTATTTTAGGATCAAAGTCCTTTTCTATATATTCAAGAACTGCCTCCGTTGTTTTTAAAATATGAACATGAGTCTTAAGATCCTCCATAACCTGACTTCTGTACATATTATAAAAAATTCCTACACTTGCTATCATTGTTATTATTGTAAAAATCACCGAAATAATGGTCATTCTTGTATATATTTTCTTTTTCACTTACTTGTCCTTTCTGTAATTCATTGTGTAACCCACATTCCTTACAGTCTGAATAAGATTTCCTTTTTCGCCTATCTTACGTCGTAATGTTTTAATGTGCATATCAAGAGTACGTGATTCACCTTCATAATCAATTCCCCATACTCTGTCAAGAATCTGGCTTCTCTGAAGAACGATTCCTGAGTTCTGAATTAACATTTTTAATAACTGATATTCCTTGTATGTTAATTCAGTCTCTTGTCCATCAACTAAAACCTGATGCTTAGCATCATCCATTGTTATGCCATCAAAACTGTAAATGTGACTTCCACCTGAAACATTTGCTCTCCTTAACAAAGCTTTCACTCTTGAAATTAGTTCCATAATTCCAAAAGGCTTTGTCATATAATCATCTGCTCCCTGATCAAGCCCTTTTACCTTGTCCATTTCAGAAGTTTTTGCAGTAACCATTATAACCGGTAACTTTGCCGTACTCTGCTCAGCTCTCACATCCTTTAACACAGATAATCCGTCTCTGTCAGGTAACATTATATCCATAATTATCAAATCCGGATGCTCTTTTGTCAAGGCATTTTCGAAATCTGATGCTGTTGCGAAAGTACTTACCTCATATCCTGCATTTTTCAATGCAAACTGTTCAATTTCCGAAATATTCTTATCATCTTCTAAAATATAGATTTTTCCCATATGCGTTTCCTATTTTTTTTCAGGTAAGATTGAATAAGCAATGTTTACGGCATGATCCGCTATTCTTTCTAACCCAATTACTAAATCAGTAAAAATAAGTCCAGCCTCAATTGAGCAATCACCTGCTGCCATTCTTTCAACATGACCTTCCTGATAATCAATCTGCATCTGATCAATAATGTCTTCTAATTCATTAATCTTATCCATATTAGACTTGTCATTGTTAACAAATGTTTTTACTGATTCATCAAAAATCTTAATTACTTTGTTATACATTTTTATAAGTTCTTTTTTTCCTTCATTAGAAAAGTTGATTTTTTTATTTTTCTCTTTAAAAGCGTCATCCATAATATTTACTGCATGGTCGCCAATACGTTCTACGTCAATAACAACGTGGAATAAACCACCTAATCTTTCTCTATCCTTAATAGGCATACCATACTGGTTAGCTTTTACCATATATTCTGTTATTCTATGACTTAAGAAATCAATGTACTTCTCTCTTTTATAAACATCATCTGAAGCACTTCTGTCATTTTCAATTAATGCTCTTGTTGAAAATTCAAGATTCTCTCTTACCATTAATGCCATACGTTCAATTTCCTGAACAATTTCAACCATGGCTGTTGATGAAGATGGTGCACCTGAAACTCCAATGTATTTTAATACCATTTCGTTTTCATCATGTTCTTCATTTCCCTTTGAATGAATAACCTTCTTTGATAATTTTACAAGAAGACCTGAACATGGGAATAATATAATAGTCTGGAATACCTTGAATAATGTGTCTGCGTTGGCAACAAATCTCTTAAAGTCACCTGAACCGCTAATACCCATAATTCCATTAATAATAGTCTGGCTTGCAAAAGCTAATATTATTGAAATAACAACAAGACCTACAACGTTAAACATGACGTGGATAAATGCTGTTCTCTTAGCGTTTCTGTTAGCATTCATTGCAGCCATAACTGCAGGTGTACATGAACCGATGTTTGCACCTAAGATAAAGTATAAACATGCCAATGGTTCAACAAGTCCTGAGCCTGCCAATAATACCAATACGCTGACTGTTACTGATGAACTCTGAACAATAACTGTTAAAACAAGTCCAAGCAAAACTGCTATGAAAGGATTGTCCAAATATTCAAAAATCCTTACTAATGACTCATATTCCGGTATCTGGCCAAGTGCCCCTGTCATAAAGTTAATTCCAAGGAATAATGCACCGAAACCAAAAATAACCGCTGCTATCTTTTTAAGTAATGGTTTCTTTCCGAACATTAATACGGCTGAACCAATAAATATAATAAATGGTGCCACTGCCGTAAGTTTTAATGATACTAACTGTGAAGTGATTGTTGTACCGATGTTTGCACCAAAAGTTAACCCTACTGATCTTTCAAGTGTTAAAATGCCTGCATTTACAAAACTTACTTCCATTACAGTTGTTGCACCTGAAGACTGAATAAATGCAGTAAATAATGCACCAAATACTACTCCTATAAATTTAGTTTTTGTGCATTTGTCTAATACCCCTCTAAGTTTTTCACCTGCGGCCTGCTGAAGACTGTCACTCATATATTTCATTCCAAATAAAAAGAGTGCAAGACCACTCAACAATTCTGTTATCATTGTGTACATAACTCTAATTAACTCCTAAATATCTTTTTCATTATTTTCGCTGTCGCTTCTTTACCATAACAAGCCTAAGTAAAATCTACGTAAAAATTTTAACATAGTTTTTACTTTTATACTAGATAAATATCTTTTTTTTAATATTATTTCGATTTATTAGTACTTTTCCACAAAATTTGCATAAAGATACTGCTAATTTTTTCAGTTTGGTTTTAAATATACGCCTCTGCAATCCTTTGGAGAATTTTTGCTTAATATAATTTCCCTATGAATTTCTTATTAAGAAAAAAATGTGGGACATTTTCTTACATCCCACACTTTTTCTTAACAAAATATTTACTCAGTTATTTCGTATTTTTTCATTAATTCTTTCTGATAAGACTCATCTTCTGCTGACTTTTCAAGCTCATCATATTTCTTTTCTGACATTAATGCTTTGATTAACTTATTAACCTGACCGGATCCCTGAGCTTTTCCTTCTGCAATGCCTTTTCTCCAACCTTCGGCAAGTCCTCTCTTATACTGTCGGTCCATTTCTGTATTATATGACATGTATATTACCTCCAATGCCTATTTTGTCTATCGAGTTATCCTATGGACATCTTTTCCCATAATCCTATATTATAAGCATTGTGACAAAATTTCAATCATTTCATCAACATTTTCTTTTGTTATAACAAGAGGTGGTACCATTCTAAGCACATCACTTCCTGCTGATATAACAAGAAGTCCTTTTTCAATGGCTTTATTTACAGTGTCTATAACAGGTGTTGTAAGAACAAGTCCCTGCATAAGTCCTTTACCACGTCTTGCAACAACATTGTCGTACTGTTCCACTAATTTGTCCAACTGTTCTTCCAAATAATTGCTTACTTCATTAACATGTTCAAGAATATTCATTTCTTCAAACAAATCAAATACTTTTGAAACTGCTGCTGTTGCCAATGGATTTCCACCATAAGTTGTTCCGTGATCTCCCGGAACTAATGAATCACAGCACTTCTCCCCTGCAACAAATGCTCCAACAGGAACACCACAACCTAAAGCCTTGGCTGTTGTAATAATATCAGGTTTAACATTATAATGCTGGAATGCATACATCTTTCCTGTTCTTCCCATACCACACTGGATTTCATCACAAATCATTATAATGTCATTGTCATCACAAATCTTTCTGATTCCTTCCATAAATTCCTTAGTTGCCGGATAAATTCCACCTTCACCCTGCACAGGTTCAACAATAATAGCACATGTTTTTTCATTTATTAATGCCTTTACACTGTCTAAGTTATTAAACTCTGCAAACTTAATTCCTGAAATCATTGGCCCAAAAGGTTCCTGATAATGTGAGTTACCTGTTAATGCCAAAGCTCCCATTGTTCTTCCGTGGAAAGAATGATTCATTGCAATAACTTCGTGGTCTGAATTTTTGTCTCTGTCATAAGCATAACGCTTAGCCATTTTTAATGCACCTTCAATAGCTTCTGCACCACTGTTAGTAAAGAATGCTTTCTTAAGTCCTGATGCTTCCACTACCTTTTTTGCTGCTTCAATGGCAGGCACATTATAATACAAATTAGATGTGTGTATAAGCTTGTCAATCTGAGCCTTTAACGCATCATTATATTCTTTATTTCCATATCCTAATGCAAATACAGCTATTCCTGCTGCAAAGTCTAAATATTTCTTTCCATTAACATCATAAAGATAAACACCTTCACCTTTATCTAATACGATTTTAAATCTGTTATATGTATGTATAAGGTACTGTTCTCCCTGGTCCATATATTCTTTATCTGTCATTTTACTTTCCTCACTTTTATTAACGTTTTATTTGTTTAATAAGTCAGTATAGAATTTTTCCTGTTCGTCATCTAAAATTGCTGTACCGACACCTTTATTTGTAAAGATTTCAAGAAGAATACTATGTGGAATCCTTCCGTCAAGAATATGAACTCTTGATACACCATTTTTTATAGCATCCATACAGTTTTTAATTTTTGGTAACATTCCGCCGGCAATTATACCATCTTCAATTAATTTTTCTGCTTCTGAAACTGTCATTTCTGAAATAACTGTACTGCTATCATCTTTATCCATATAAACACCCTCAGTATCTGTTAAGAATGCAAGTTTTTCTGCTTTTACTGCTTCTGCAATTGCACTTGCAGCATCATCAGCATTAATATTGTAACCATGATAATCTTCATCTAATCCAATAGGACAAATAATTGGTAAAAAGTCATCTTCAAGTAATTCTAACAAAATTTCTTTATTTACATGTGTAACTTCGCCAACATATCCAATATCCTGGCCTTCTGATAATTTTTTCTTTACAGTGAGAAGTCTTCCGTCTTTACCACTGATACCTATTGCACGTACTCCTAACTGTTCAACTATCTGAACTAATTTCTTGTTTACGCTGTTAAGTACCATTTCAGCAGCCTCTAAAGTATCTTCGTCAGTTACTCTAAGTCCGTTAATGAATTGCGTTTCCATTCCAAGTCTGTCAATGTGACGGCTAATTGCTTTTCCGCCTCCATGAACGATTATTGGCTTGAATCCTACTAATTTAAGAAGTGTAATGTCCTGAATTACGCTTTTCATAAAGTTTTCGTCAAGCATTGCGCTTCCGCCGTATTTTACTACGATGATTTTTCTGTTGAATCTTTGTATGTAAGGTAGGGCTTCAATTAGCACGTCTCCTTTTTCTATCCATTTGTCCATGTCCAGCTGCTGCTGTTGTCCCTTCATTATCATTTTCGTCTCTCCTTTCGGTATCGTGCAACAAGTTTTTTCCAATCTCACACGAAATTTTTTTATTGCAAACACGTTGCTATTCTTATTTTGCTCCGCCGCCTATTGTAAGACAAAAAACAAAACTCGCCTTTGGCTCAAACAGTTGTTTTTTGCCTTACGCTATGCTCGCAAAATTTCGAATATCTGCCTATTGTTTGCTCACAAAAAATTTTCGTGTGAGATTTATAAATAACTTTATTTCACTAGTACTCCCGACTTATTATTTGTTTTTTATTTGTTTTTGTTGATTGTTTTACTCTTCATTGTCGTCATCTACATAGTTGAATTGTAGTTCTTTACCGTCTGTTCCGTAGATGCATGCTGCATCGCTTATTGTTGAATCTACGTAGTTGTCTTCTCCTTCACATTCATATGTGTTGCAGTAGTATCTGTATTCCAATCCTGATTTACCTATGTATCTGACAAAGCATTTATATGTGTCGTTGTTGTTACAGTCTACTGTTGTTTTTGCTGAACCATAGTATTGGTTATCTTCCGCATTGTATTTCATGTCCTGACTGTATACAACTTTTCCATCTTTTGAGAAGCATATTTGCGGTGTGTAACCACTTACTTCGCTTTCATCCACTGTAAGGTCTAGATTTTTTATTTCCAGTGTTGCTTTACCGTCCGATATGTCCTCTTTTGGTTCATAATTATCTTCACAAGTTACATTTTCCTGTAAAATGGTATCCCAATTGGAAAAGTCTTCGTAATCACTGTATTCATCAGCATTAATTGTTGAACTTTTTGTAACTCCATTTGTTTCAAATGTAAAATGAAATAATGTGAATACCTGTTCATAAGGCACTGTTACGCTTGCTATGAATTTGCCTTTTTTCTGCTTAAGTTTCTGGCTGTATTTGCCAAACGCTACTTCTGCTTTTGTATCTGCGGTATATTCCTTAGGTGTAACCGCAAAATGTATTTCTACTGTTTTGTTTTTTGCATTACAGTTTTTGAATTTTATTTTTAAAGTGTCTATACTCTGTGACTGTTTCTTTATAGTTTGTTCAAGTTCATCTATTCTATCTTCCCAGTTTGTATCGTCATCATAGTAATTTTGTTCATTATTATTGTTATTATTATTCGCCTGATAGTTTGAGATTACATTTGTAAGATTATCCATTGAATGTTTTACAAACACTAAAGCTACAATGGCTATGATTATTAAGACAGTAATAAATACATTGGTTTTATTCTTTGATTTATTTTCTTCCATTCTTTACTCCTTCGTTTATCATTGTCCCTTTTAATTATGCTTTAAGCCTTAGCTTCTGTAGTCTGCGTTAATGCTTACGTATTCATGTGTCAAATCACAGCCCCACGCTGTTGCTGTGCAATCACCCATTTTTACGTCTGCAATGGCTGTTACTTCATTTTCTGACAAAATCTTTGTTGCCTTTGCTTCACTGTAGTCTGTAGCCATTCCGTTTTCTACTATTTTAAGTTTGCCTGCTTTGCTTTCAAAATAAATATCTACTTTTTCAGGATCAAACTTGGCTGTTGAATATCCCATTGCACAAAGGATTCTTCCCCAGTTAGCATCATGTCCGTAGATTGCTGCTTTTGTAAGGCTTGATGTTACAATTGACTTAGCAAGTGTTACTGCCTGTTCTTTGCTTTGTGCATTTATGATTTTTACTTCAAATAAAGCTGTTGCACCTTCTCCGTCTCCTGCTATTTTCTTAGCCAAAAATTCATTTACAGCATGAAGTGCTTCTACAAATTTGTAATAATCTTCATTTTTCTCTGTAATTTCAGGGTTATCTGCCAAACCATTAGCTAATAACAATACTGTATCATTAGTTGATGTGTCACCATCTACTGAAATCATGTTGAATGTGTCTTTAATGTCACCGCTTAATGCTTCGTATAACATTGACTTTGAAATTTTTACGTCAGTCATAATAAAACCTAACATTGTACACATATTAGGATGAATCATTCCTGAACCTTTGCACATTCCTCCGATTGTGCATGTTTTTCCGCCAATTTCAAATTCAAAAGCTATTTCCTTTGGAATTGTATCTGTTGTCATAATGGCTTCTGCTGCCAAATGACCACCATCTAAACTTTCGTCTAATGTTGGTGCAAGTAACTGGATTCCTTTTGTTATTTTGTCCATTGGAAGCTGAGCTCCAATAACACCTGTTGAAGCTACAAGTACCTGTCTTTTTTCTATATCTAATGCTTTAGCTGTTGCTTCTGCCATTTGTTCGCAGTAATCCATTCCTATTTTGCCTGTACATGCGTTGGCTACACCACTGTTACATACTACTGCATGAACATAATCTGATGTGTAAATTGTATCTCTGTCCCAGATTACAGGAGCTGCTTTTACCTGATTTGTTGTAAATGTTCCTGCGGCAACACATGGTGTGCTGCTATATATCATTGCCATATCTTTTTTGTCTTTTTTAATTCCGGCTTTTAAGCCCATGGCTGCAAAGCCTTTTGGAGCTGTAACGCCACCTTTGATTTTTTTCATGGTTAAATTCCTTTCATTTAGTTTTTTGCTGGTTCTATGTTCAGCTCGATTACGTGCTTCTCACTTCATCGGGGTGAACTTTTAGTTTTTTTGCTAATTCTATGTTCAGCTCGATTTCGCACTTCGTGCTTCATCTCGCTGTGTTTATGTTTGTTATTACCTTGGGAACGAAGTTTTCTTTCAAAAGGAACTGTGTTCCTTTTGAAACCACAGCTACTGCTGTGGTTTTGTACAAATAGTAATGGGCATCCTTGCAAGCAAGCTTGCAGATGCCTATTTCTATTTGTACAGAAATCTTCTGTATTTGTGTTTTATGGGAACATTGGTACTTGTTGTAAGCCTTCGTTTTCCGGTAATCCAAACATTATGTTCATATTTTGCACTGCCTGGCCTGCTGCTCCTTTTACCAGGTTGTCCATAGCTCCCATCATTATTATTCTTCCTGTTCTTTCGTCTACTTTGAAGCTTACGTCCACAAAGTTGCTTCCTTCTACCCATCTTGTTTCAGGTGGTGTGCTATTTTCGAGTACTCTTACAAAGTATTCGTCTTTGTAGTATTTGTCGTATACTGCTTTTACTTCTTCATATGTCATCGGTTTCTTTAATGTGGCATATGATGTTGCAAGGATTCCCCTCTGCATTGGTATTAAGTGTGGTGTAAAGTTTATCATTACTTCTTCACCTGCTGCATAGCTTAACTGTTCTTCGATTTCAGGTGTATGTCTATGTGTTGCAACACCGTATGCTTTGCAGTTTTCGTTTACCTCACAGAATAAGTTGTTTACTTTTGCTCCACGTCCTGCTCCTGATGTTCCTGACTTAGCATCTATTATTATTGATTTTGGATCTACCAATCCTTCTTTTACCATTGGATATATTGATAAGAAGCTACATGTTGGGAAGCATCCCGGATTTGCTATTAATCTTGCATCTTTTATTTTGTCTCTGTTTACTTCGCATAATCCATATACTGCTTCTTCTATAAACTGTGGGCTCTGGTGTTTGATTCCATACCACTTTTCATATGTAGCAACATCTTTTATTCTAAAGTCTGCACTCAAATCTATTATTTTTACTTTTTTAAGAATTTCTTCATTAACTAATGAGCCACATAATCCCTGTGGTGTTGCTGTAAATATTACATCTACTGCGTCAGCTAATTCTTCCATATTGTCATCCATGCATTTTGCATCTACTATCTGAAACATATTTTTAAATACATCTGCATATTTTTCATCAACGTAGCTTCTTGAACCAAACCAGACTACTTCTGCCTCTTTATGCTGCTGTATTAATCTTACTATTTCTGCTCCTGCATAACCAGTTGAGCCTATAATACCAACTTTAATCATAACTAACCTCTTTCATTATTAATATGTAATTCTTTTTGGGTTAAATGTTTTGTTATTCAATCCATCTCTTTATTTTAGTATTTTCCTTATTAAAATACAACATTTTTATATGTGCATTAATAAATATACATCTTTTGTGTATATTATGCAAGTGATTTGCATAAAAATACATAATAACACATTTTTCCCTTGCATTTTATGCATATATGCTGTATAGTATCACGTGAAAAGAAAAAGTGGATGCAATATTCCACTGTTTATTATATTTATTTTTATGGAGGATTTTAAAATGGCAAAGGAAAAAGTTATTCTTGCTTACTCAGGCGGACTTGATACTACTGCTATCATCCCTTGGTTAAAGGAAAATTATGATTATGATGTAGTCTGCTGTTGCGTGGACTGTGGACAGGGAAATGAATTAGACGGACTTGAGGAAAGAGCTAAGTATTCAGGTGCTGCTAAATTATATATAGAAGATATTACTGATGAATTTTGTGATGATTACATCATTCCATGTGTTCAGGCAGGTGCTGTATATGAAAACAAATATCTTTTAGGTACTTCTATGGCTCGTCCCGGAATTGCTAAGAAGTTAGTTGAAATTGCAAGAAAAGAAGGTGCTGTTGCCATTTGTCATGGTGCTACAGGAAAAGGTAACGACCAGATTCGTTTCGAACTTTCTATTAAAGCTCTTGCTCCTGATATTAAGATTATCGCTCCTTGGAGAGACAGTAAGTGGAAATTACAGTCACGTGAAGATGAAATCGAATATTGCAAGCAACATGGTATTGATCTTCCTTTTGGAACTGATCAGAGCTACAGCCGTGACCGTAACCTTTGGCACATTAGCCATGAAGGTCTTGAACTTGAAGATCCTGCTAATGAACCAAACTATGACCACCTTTTAGTTTTAGGGGTTTCTCCTGAAAAAGCTCCTGATGAACCTGAATATGTTACAATGACATTTGAAAAAGGTGTTCCAACATCAGTTAACGGAAAGAAGATGAAGGTTTCAGATATTATCCGTGAATTAAACAGACTTGGTGGAAAACATGGCATCGGTATTATTGATATTGTTGAAAACCGTGTTGTTGGTATGAAATCACGTGGTGTTTATGAAACTCCTGGTGGAACAATTCTTATGGAAGCTCACAAGCAGCTTGAAGAATTAGTTCTTGACAGAGCTACAATGGAAACTAAGAAGGATATGGGTAACAAGTTATCACAGATAGTTTACGAAGGAAAATGGTTCACTCCTCTTTGTGAAGCAGTTTGCGCTTTCGTTAAATCAACACAGGAATATGTTACTGGTGAAGTTAAATTCAAACTTTACAAAGGAAACATTATCAAGGCAGGAACAACTTCTCCATATTCATTATATAGCGAAAGTCTTGCATCATTTACAACTGGCGAATTATATGATCACCATGATGCTGACGGATTCATTACATTATTCGGCTTACCACTTAAGGTTAGAGCAATGAAGATGTTAGAATTAGAAAAAAATAAAACAAATCAGGAATAATTAATCAAAATTAATTAAATGATTCTTATAAAAATATCCGATTATTGATTTTTTTCAATAGTCGGATATTTTTTATTTTTTACCCCTATAATTTTCATGCACTTTTATCACTTTCTATAGTTGTAATTTCTTTACACCCCTACCTTTTTATAGTAGAATATAGATATTAATGTAAAGACGGTTAGAAATCGTTTTTTTATTGTTTATATTTGAAAAATACTAATGTTGTTGTATCTATATTCTGAAGGCAATAACATTTCAGACTTTAAATAAAAGTACAAATTTATAAAGGTTATTAATATGAAAGATTCAATTATAAAGTTTAGAAGTTTTTTGTTAGCACATATTAAGAATCCAAGTTTGCAAACACTTATTAAAGGCTTAATAAGTTACGAAATGCTTACTTATGTTTTTTTCGGCATTGGTACTGCCATTGTTGACTACCTTGTATTTACTTTTTTTAATGCAGGTAAGGTCAGTGCCCTTATTGCCAATATTATTTCAACATTTTGTGCTATCATTTTTTCTTATGTCACAAATAAGCGATGGGTGTTCAAAAGTAAGACCAGCGGTTTTATGGAAGTTCTACATGAGTTTTTGCGCTTTGCCAGAGCCCGTATAGCTACTTTAATAATGAGCGAAGTTATTATTTTTGCTTCAGTTGCTATTTATGGAAATAACCAGAAAGTCAACCAGATTTCAAAACTTATTTCTATGGTTCTTACGGTTATTTTAAATTATATTATCAGTAAATTATTTATTTTCAATGATAGAAAGGAGCTTATTAATGAAAACAAATAGTAAAAAGTTTTCTATTAAGGATTGGTTTGAAAAAAATAAGTTATATATACTTGCTTTTGTATTGCCTATTTTATCTATGTTAATAGTCTACTATTTTAAGGATATTTTCCCATTTGGTGACCAAATGTATCTTCGAAGTGACTGTTATCATCAGTACACACCTTATTTAGAAATACTTCAACAGAAACTTAAAGACGGGGGAAGCCTTTTTTATACTTGGGAAATCGGCGCCGGTATGAACTTTATGGCGGTTGCCGCTTATTATCTTACAAGTCCCCTTAACCTACTTGCCATTATCTGGCCGGGTTATATGGCTGATATGGTAAGCTTTTTCATCGTATTAAAGATGGGACTTGCCGGATTTTCAGTATGCTACTATCTTACAAAACGTTTTGGTCAGAAAAATATTTCTTCCGTAGTTTTCGGTATGGCATACGCTTTATCAGCTTATTTTGCAGCATTTAGCTGGAACATTATGTGGCTTGACTGTATGTGGTTACTTCCATTTATTGTTCTTGGTCTTGAAAAATTAGTTAACGAAAAGAAATGCAAAATGTACTGCATTTCACTTGCACTTGCAATTTTCTCTAACTATTACATTGGCTTAATGATTTGCATTTTCAGCATTATTTATTTTGTTTACTTATTCTGCATTGTTGAATTTGATGAAACTGTTGAAAAAACTAAAGCAAGACTTCTTATTTTAAAAGACTATGCAATTTACTCAATACTTGGCGGTGCTCTTGCAGCATGCGTTATCTTACCAGAGTATTTTTCATTGTTAACTACTAAGTCTGCTGATTCAAGTTTCCCAACAACTTTGGAAGAAACTGTTTCAATGCTTTATATGATTTTCAGATCATTAATATGTATTCCTGTTGCAGATTTAAAATATTATCCTGAACCTAATATTTATTGTTCAGTAGCTATTTTTATACTTATTCCATTATTCTGGATGTGTAAAAAAATTAATGTTAAAGAAAGAATTGGCAAAACCGTTATTGCCTTGATTATGCTTTTAAGCTTTGGTCTTAATATTCCTGCATATATCTGGCACGGATTCCATTTTCCTAACAGCTTGCCTTGTAGACAGTCTTTCCTTTATATTTTCCTTATTCTTACTATGTGCTATGAGGCATTTCTGTATATTAGGGAATATGAGCCAAAACATATTGCATGGGCTACAGGCGGTTCAGTAGCTTTGGTATTTTTACTTGACCAGTTATTTAAAGACGCTTCTATTTTCAGCGATTTGGAAATTGAGACAAGCATTGTAAAGATTATTTACTTTAGTCTTTTGTTTATAGTTGTATATGCCTGTCTTATTGTCTGGTATAAGAAAGCACCTAAGCTTAAACCTTTCCTTTCATATTTGATGGTTCTGATTGTATTCTGTGAATTAACTTTGAATATGAATGTTACAGGTATTCCAAGTACATCAGGAAGAAAAGGTTACTACGAAGCTACTAAGGCTTACGACCAGTTAAATGATATTACTAAGAAAGATGCAGATTCTCAGAACGTTAAATATTACAGAACTGAATCTGCTGTCCACACTACAAGAAATGATGGTGCCCGCTTTAATTACAATAGTATTTCAACATTTTCATCTGTATTATCTGCAAATATTCAGGATTACTTTGATTCAATGGGATTACAGACTTCATACAATGCATGTTCATACTATGGTCATACACCACTTACAGCATCATTGTTCTCAATAAAATATGAATATTCAACAGGAGAGCCATCTCTCCCTAATAATGTATCATTGCTTAACAGCGCTTCTTACAATTTAGAAAGTGGTGGAAATTCAACTGTTTATGCATATGAATATAATAACACATTACCATTAGGCTTCTTAATTAATTCAAGTTCAATTGCAAAGATGAACTCTGAAGCCGGTGATCCATTTACAATGCAGAATAACTTTGTAACTTCTGCAGTAAACGGCGGACAGATGATTTTCCATAGATTAAAGACAGATGGTACTAATTCAATTACTGCTCAGTATAATCTTGAAGAAAATGATACAGCTAATAAGAGCGGCACAAAAGTTTATGATATATACTTCTACTGCGAAACATCTGCTGAAACTTTAACTGCTACTGTTTCTAACGGAAGCATTCAGGACAAGTCTTTTGTTTCAAGTGGTGTTACAACTTCTACTTCAAAAACTTTTGATTCTGCTAACCAGAATTATATTTGTCATCTTGGAAATGTTCCTGAAGGTGCAACAATTAGCATTTCCGCAAGTGATAACACAGCCATCTCAGCCATGTACGCTTATGCATTTGATGAAACTGCCTGGGAATATGACTACAATCTTTTAAATGCTAATCCTTATCAGGTAACATCATTTAGCGATACAAAGATTGAAGGAACACTTACAACAGACAAGGGCAATTTGTTATACACTTCAATTCCTTATGACAAAGGTTGGTCTGTATATGTTGACGGACAGAAAGCTAATACAACAGCTATATGCAAGGGTGCTCTTACAGGTGTAATGGTTACTGCCGGAACACACCAGATTACATTTAAATATACTCCTAGAGGATTCTTCCCGGGAATTATAATTTCAATAATTTCACTTTTAATTCTGTTGGGATTAATATTTAAAGACCGCATATTAGAATTAATCACAGGAAAAAAGAAAGGCTCAAAAGTACCTTCAAAAAAACCACAGGTTCAAAAAGCTGTGGCAAATGAGGAGCCAAAAGTTTCAAAATAAGAACAATAATATATTGATTATTTGTAATTAATATTACTAAAAACCACCCGTTGGATTCGGGTGGTTTTCTTATTTTTCTCAAATTACTGTAATAAATAATTGTTTTTCAGTTTATTCTCCATAGTCTGCACTTCCTAATTGTGAATCTGAACTCTTATTGTTTGTCTTCTTTTCTCTTTTCCAATGTTATAGTCAATATTCCACCTGCTGTAATAAAGAAAACTATCATCCACAATGTTATGTTACTGTTCTCACCTGTTTTTGGAGTATTATTATTCACAGATGTTGTTATGTATTGTGTTTCAGTTTCTGTTGGATTAACCATTGTTATCGTTTCTTCTGTAGTTGCTTCTGTTCTTGAAGTTGTCGATACCTGTTCTACTGTAGTTGCTTCTGTTCTTGAAGTTGTCGGTACCTGTTCTACTGTAGTTGTTTCCTGATTAGTTGTAACCTGTTCTGTTGTGGTCGTTTCAGGGATAGTTGTTGTAGTTTCAGGAGTTGGCTTTAACTGAAGGGCCTTAATTGCATCTTCAATAGCTTTTGCCATTGCGTCAACTGCTGACTGTTCAGTATAGTCTTTATCGCGAACAACTGCATCTATAGCTGATGTTACCGCTTTAAAATCTATATAATCATCTTTATTTAAAACATTCGCCTTGGCAATAGCTTCATCTACTTTCGAATAATCTGCCTGAAACAGATATTTTTGATTATATGTTGAATATATAAGGCTATAATGAGCATTGTCCCAAACCTGTCCAATGATATGCATAACTCCTAACTGATTTGAACTGTCAATAATAAATGCCGGATATGTTGGAAAATGAATTTCATCTCTATCGTACAACTTCTGTGGAAGTGTATCTGTGTTTCCGGTTTTAGGATTTATGTAATATATACAAATATCTTCCTGTTTAAATTCTTTTACCTTTCCATCTTTATCTTTCCAGATTCCATCTTTTGATTTTTCATAGTCCTCGCCATCTATTGTAATATTGGTTATATTTGTATTTAATGGTTCATATAGAAGTGCTGTAATATATGTCGGAATACCATCTTTAGACACTATTGAATACTTAGTATCTCCTGTTTTTGAAACATCTGCTAATTCTGTATTTACCAAACCATTCTGCTCATCATTAGAAATCTTATAAATCTTTCCATTATTGTAATATGCTATTCCCGGAATATCAGAATCAATAACTGATGCATATGTGCTTCCATCTGTAAGTTTTTTTACATCATTTCCATTATCTATGGCCATCTTTAATGTGGACGGTTTATATTTGCCAAAATAATAATTTTTCTTCACAACTTTTTCAGCCATTACGTCATAAATATTTATCTGCTCAGTTGGTTCATCCCAAACCGTCACTACATCATTACCTACTTTTGCAATTGCATAGGATGATATGTAATTACAATCTCTTGCAAAGACCATCGGAATAAGCCTTCCATTTTCATCAGTACTATTATCTTCTGAATAAAATGTATTATTATCAGGGTTATAGTAAAAACCTTCTATTCCATATGCTTTCTTGTCTTCTGTATCATAGTACACTATCCATGATACAAGAAACTTTCCATCAATCTCTGTTACCTTCGGAGTATATGTACTAATATTCTCTGAATCATAATAAGAAACATTAGTATTTTTAAATTCAACATTTGATGTACTGTCAAAAACACCAAGAGATACTCGCATAGATTTTGCAATCTCTTCACTGGTACTTGATTCTGTAAACTTTTTAGTGGCATTTGTCCAAGCAATTATGCCCTTATCATTTCCTGAATATACAAAAGGTTCCATATCCAAAGTACCGTCATCCTCAACAGACACCGGTACTGACCATCTTTCGTCTGTACCCATGGTATACACAAGTTCTGAACAATTAAGTTCACTTCTTTCTCCTATATCCGTAATGAAAGCCATTATTTTTCTTGTAGTATTAGGAATAGATGTCAACGTTACTTTGCCCTTACTATATGTGCCTTCCTGTAATAACGTATTAGAAACGTTACTGTCCTGAGCAGATATTATGGCAGGCATAGTGCCAA